>Ga0247721_100037_pt1 | contig 81083 bp, 81 predicted proteins | sample MSEWel2017_08_16_FD_189089 | JGI IMG/M metagenome (GOLD analysis project Ga0247721, IMG submission 189089) | Subsurface sediment microbial communities from gas well in West Virginia, United States - MSEEL Well Study Marcellus 3H_2017_08_16 | ecosystem: Environmental > Terrestrial > Deep...
CCAAAAGTACCGGTTATTCCTGAAAATTTTGCTTTGATCTGGGACTGAAAGTAAAAATCGAAAACTTCAAAGCTCATGAACAGCTGACCAAAGGCTATGATCATGACAATGATTTTTTCATAAGTGGTTGTCGATGTAAGCTGCAAAGCACCAAAAACAGCCATCATTAAAACGATGGCTCCGCATAATCTTAAAATCAGTGAAGTGCCGAGTATCTCGTCACGCTCGCCAGGCTCCCTGACAATATTCCTGACAATAATACCATCAAGACCCAGCTTACCAAACGCCCCGAAAAGCCCCACAAAACTCATTGCAAAATTCAGTATCCCGAAATCTTCCGGACCCAGATACCGCGCCACCCAGACACCGACAAAAAGCCCCAGAAACATCCGCAGAACCTTGTCCAGCATCAGCCAGCCGGTGTTGAAAAAATACTTTTTAAAGCCGTTATGGGACGTAAGACGTGAAAGTGAACATGAGAGTGAATGTATCATTTGCTATCCAGAGATTTTATTAATCCATATATCATTTTTGAGACCGTTTTTGTTTCTTTTATCAGTTTTCCAGACAAAACTTTGCTGATATAACCTAAATCTTGTGAAAGCATAATAAAATAGCGGAGCTCTCCAACAGAGCCTATAGCTATACCACTAAACTGTCTAAACTCTTTAGTATTATTTCTGTATGAACCTTCCATCAAATTGGCGCATATTGATGAAGCCGCTCTCCGCATTTGTGATGTTATTCCAAACTTTTCCTCATTTGGAAAATCATTTGTAATTTCATATATTTCCAACGTCAACTCATGTGCATACTTGAAAACTTTCAGTTCGGTAACATCGTTAAATGTCGCTTTCATAGCACACTCACCGTCACCCACATTCACGCTCACTTCCACTCATTTCATTAGCCCATAAATCATTTTTGATAATTCCTTTGTTTCTTTTATCCATTTTTGACCAACTTCCTTTTCAATATACCCTGCTTCAATGCCTATATAAACATGGGTACGCAGTTCTCCGCAGGAACCTTTTGCATAAGTTAAAAACCTCGCTCTGTCTTTGGCAGTGTCACGTTCTGATAAGTCAACCTGTTAGCAATTTTATAAAAAAAGTATATCTATATCTTTTATATTATAAAAATCTTTGTCCATTGTTACCAAGGTTAGGTTGTATTCTTTGCAAATACAATATTGATAAGAATCATCAAAATCAAGACCAGTGTACTTCTTAATGTCAACAATATCATTATAATTATTTTTTGATAAATGCTTTAGACGTATATTAATAATCACATCTTTAATAAATTCATTAAAAACATTAGCTGAATTATTTCTAAAAAGTATTACACCTATAGAATGCAAAGAGAAATCTGAAATGTTTAAGTCTTTTATATTCTTATTCAAAAAATCTTTACATGTTAAACTTTTATCCTGACTAAGCAGAATTTCTAAAAATATATTTGTATCTATTAAGAACATTAACGCCAATCCAGTGATTTATGCTGTAACTCCACGGAAGAATAATCTTTTTTTAAATTTGATAATGCACCTTCCCACCTAAAGTTAAAATTTTTGTCAGGACTTTTATCTTGCTCATTGAAATGCTTTGATAATAAAAAATCAATATAGTCATCGATTTCTTTTAATAAATTTTCCGGCAAACTTTTAATTTTTTCTTCGATATCTTTGGTAATCATAGTCAACTCTCTATAATATATTTTATATTATTATATTGCCTTTTTGAAAGTATTTCAATTACTTCTATCAAATTGAAGAAGCTGCTCTTCTGAGCTGAGAAACCAGACCAAACTTTTCTTCATTTGGAAAATTTTCGGTGTTTTTATAAATTTTTACTGCAAAAGCTTTGGATAGCTTCCAAACCTCTAATTTTTCAAAAGGAAAAATATATTCAACTCCCTCACCCATTTCAACCTTTTACATCTAACATTTCACGCCCCCTGTTAAATGACCTTCGGTCTATCAGCAACGCAGATATTTAACGGGGGAAATCTTACGTCTTACGCTCTAAATACCAGCTATTTCTAATGTGTCATTTTTTATAAATCAGGGAAAATATTTATAAACTTCTTTTCTGTGAAGGCATCTTATAAATTCAAAGTTAGAATTATGATAGTATATCCCTATTCTGTACTCATTTAATCTTATCCTATAGTAATGGTTAGAGCCGGATAATTTTTTTATATTTTTAAGACTTGAGAAATTTTCAGCACCTTCAATATCATCAATTAATTCTTTAATTTGATTTCGTATTTTTTTACTTTATAATCTTTTTCAAATCTCTCAAGAAACTGGAGCGAAATTCTATTTTCACTTTTCATGCTCCAAAACCTTTAACACTTCGCTTTTGTCTACTTTCTCACTATTTGCACCTTTTTTGATTGCTTCAGATAAAGCAATATCTTCAATTACTTCAGAAAATATATCATGAAAAATTTCCTTATTTTCTGAAATAACTTCTAATAAAGATTCCTTGAATAACTTTTTCATTTTTTCATGTTCTATTTCTGTAATATTCATAAAAGCACCTACATTAGTAATATATTTTATTCTTATAACCTAAAATACTAAAATATCATCATAAAACAATCCCAAATCACTCAAATACTTTATCTACCTTTACCTAAACTCCACTCACTTTAACTTCCTTAACAGCTCAAAAGAATCAACATCCATTTTAGAGACCGCAAACCACGGGTTTAATTTTGAATTTTTAATCTTAAATTTTGAATTATTCATTTGTAAACCTTGATGATTTCACTATACTCGTAATAAGTTTTATGATTTCTTCTATGTCTTTTTGCAAAGATTGTACGTGATTTTCATTTATGTCTAAATAACCTGTTTTTACTAATAAGTCGATCCAGTACTTCGTTTCTCTTGCTTCTTTGCTTGCAATACTCATTTTAGTCACAAAGTCTGCTTTTGACTGACCCGCTTGTGCTTTTTACCCTGTTAAATACGAATTGAGCCTTTTATATAAAAATTGCTTTCCATGATAACTTTTTAAATATTTCTCTCTTTTTAACGCATCATTTCTATCAACACAAGCTTCATAATATATCAGTTTCAAGGGTCTTCGGTTTTTCGTAGACTCAACGTAGCCCTTATTATGTTGTTCAATTCGTTGTTTGAGGTCTTTCGCATATCCTGTATAAAATTCACCATCTGATTCACTTAACAAGACATATGTATAAAACATTTACACCCTCAAACATTTAACAGGGCAGGCATTAGCTCCTATGGAAACACCTGCTCTCAAAAGTTGTTTGGATAATACGTATTCTCTATTTTCATCACAAAGGTATTTATAAAGTTTTACAATTCTAATAGCAAAGTCGAATGATTTTTCTAAAATGATATTATCTTGCTTCATGTAACTTTCTTTCATTCAAAATTAAACATTCATCATTAAACATTGCTTTTATTTGTCCATCATAGAAGATGTGTTGTTTTGGTTTTATCTCTCTGTTTTCTATAGCTTGAAATATTTGATTAAACTTGTCATCATGCAAAGACAGTCTTTGCTCTATCCTCTCAAATCTACCAAACATATTTGCATTTGACGAGATAAATTTTCTCATTTCGACAAAAGAATCTATGATCTTTATACTGACTTCTATAGCCGTTTGGCTTCTAAGCACTGCTGAAAGCATAGACACACCCTGTTCTGTGAAAACATAAGGCAAGTATCTTCTTCCTCCATGACTAGGTACCTCATTTTGCACCGGAGAGCCCTATCATCTTGTCATTGAAATCTATAGTGTAGTAGATATATCTTTTGTACTCAATTTTAAAAGATTTTTTTAGTCTATCCTGGTATTTTCTAATGTTTTTTAGCATTTAAAAGCCTCATTTATACGAGTTTACCGTAAACGTTCATAGTCGTTTACAATAACAATTTGTTTACACTTTGTAAATGCTTATTTACATTAAAACATGCCTTTTACCCTCTTAAATCCGGCTTTAATGTGTTCCACATATTTACCAGCCTTCAGCTGGTGCTAGCCGGGCTGCAATGCAGCATTTAACAGGGCGAGCAAAGACTTGCAGAAGGTGCAAGTGCGAAGCTTGAATTTCTACTTAAAAATTTATAATACCGGCGTTTTTGAGGTGTTCGATAACTTTTTCCACGGCATTATCGACGCTGAGATCTTTTGTTTCCAGATGAATTTCCGGGCTCAGCGGCTCTTCATAAGGAGAATCAACACCTGTAAACTCTTTTATTTCTCCGGCTCTGGCTCTTTTGTAGAGTCCTTTGGGGTCCCTTTTCTCACAAACGTCCAGCGGCGTATCCACAAATACTTCCATAAATTCATCATCATTCACAATATTCCGCACATTATCCCTGTCTCGCCGGAAAGGGGATATAAATGATGTGAGGACAATGACACCAGCATCCAAAAACAGTTTCGCAACTTCACCTATTCTTCTGATATTTTCCTCACGATCGGCTTCCGAAAATCCCAGATCCTTGTTCAATCCGTGCCTGACATTATCACCATCCAGAAGATAGGTATGCACACCGTTTTGGTTTAGATAGGATTCCACCGCTCCTGCAATTGTAGACTTACCAGCGCCGCTTAAACCGGTAAACCAAAGGATGCAGGGTCTGTGCCCCTTTATTGCAATACGCTCCTCTTTGCTCACACTGGTTTCATGCCATACGACATTCCTGCTTTCAGCTTTGTCTTTAATGAGACCTGCACCGGAAGTTACATTGGTGAGTCTGTCTATGAAAATAAAACTCCCCGTCTGCTTATGGTCAACATATTTGTCATAGGCGATCTGGGAAGTGAGGTTGATTTTACAGTATCCGATTTCATTCAGATTGAGTGAGTCGGCATCCTTTTTCTGCAGTGTATTGACATCAACCTTGTATAATATCTCCTCAACATAGCCGCTTGTATAGGTGGACGCCCTTTTAATGTCATACTGCCTGTTTTTCACCAAAGGATTTTCATTCATCCATATGACCATCGCATAAAAAGAATCCCCGACATCGGGGATATTTTCAGATTTAACTATCATATCACCCCTGCTGATATCCAGTTCGTCTTCCAAAGTAAGAGTAATGGACATGGGTGGCCAGGCTACTTCCATAGTCTGCAGTGAATCATTTTTTTTGGTTTCCGAGTGATAAGCGGGGACTACTTCTTTTACAACGGACTCTTTCCTTGAAGGCAGAACTGTAACCCTTTCACCCGACTTTATTGTTCCTGATGCCATCATACCCGAATAACCGCGGAAAGAAGAATGAGGTCTGTTAACATATTGAACGGGAAATCTGAAATCTCTCAAATTTATATTGGCATCGACCTTTATATTTTCAAGATTATACAGCAGACTTTCCCCCTCGTACCACGGTGTCTTATCGCTGATATTAACGACATTGTCCCCTTTAAGAGCAGAAATGGGTACAAAAACAACTTCCGGCTTTTCCTGACCGCTTTCGATCTGGGAAAGCAAATCCATATAATCTTTTTGAATTTGCTTAAAAACATCTTCGCTGTAATCAACGAGATCCATCTTGTTCACAGCAACAAGGAGATATTTTATACCGAGAAGTCTGGTAATGAATGTATGCCTTTTGGTCTGGGGCAAAACCCCTTTGGAAGCATCCATAAGGATAACAGCAAGCTCGGCATTGGAGGCACCTGTTGCCATATTTCTCGTATACTGTTCATGTCCGGGCGTGTCGGCTATAATAAATTTCCGTTTTTTGGTTGAAAAGTACCTGTAGGCAACATCTATAGTGATTCCCTGCTCCCTTTCAGCCTGCAAACCGTCCACAATAAGAGCAAGATCCAGATTGTCATCCGAAGAGCCTTTATATTTACTGTCCTTTTTAATAGACTCCAGCTGATCTTCGAAAATAAGTTTGGAATCGTGCAGAAGCCTGCCGATCATCGTACTCTTACCGTCATCCACACTGCCGCATGTTATAAATCTTAAAAGCTCTTTCTCTTCGTGCTCTTTTAAGTAAGCCATGATATCTTTTTCTATCAAATCCGATTGGTGACTCATTGGTAAACCTCCGAAGTAATTTAGTTCAATGTTCAACGTTCAATGTTCAACGTTTAGTACTGTATCTGTTGCCGAACAGGTTCGATGTTCAATGTTCAACGTTCATAATTCAATGTTTAAAGCTATGTACAGCCGCCAGATAGATATAATATTCAAAGTTTATGATTTTCTATCCGAATTACGCAAATAACGTATAAATCCGTTTAGCAAACCGGATATTCTATCACATCTATCTGTTAATTCTACAAATGCGCTGTTATTTATATACCCGTTATCCAATGCTACATATAGTAAACTTTTAACTTCTGAAACGGAGCCTCTGGAATCCACTAGATATTGTATAAACTCTTTATTGGAACTCCTGTCGAATCCTTCAGCTATATTTGACATAACAGAAACAGCAGCTCTTGTTATTTGATTTACAAAAGCAAAATCCTTTAACTCTCCGGTTATTGTATATAATTTTTGAACCAGAACTCTTGCTTCTTTCCAAGCCTCAATATCTTCAAATTTAGTAATCTTCATTTCTCCTCGCCAATAACGTTGAACTTTGAACATTGAACGTTGAACTAAAAGTATCCTTCAATCTTCTTCTTCTCCATAGAGCCTGCCTGATCAAAATCGATTACTCTGCCCTGACGTTCGGAAACCTTTGTCAGAAGCATCTCCTGGATCACTTCGGGAAGCGTGGTTGCATGAGATTTTATCGCGCCGGTTAATGGATAGCAGCCCAGTGTTCTGAATCTTACCATTTCGTACTGTGGCTTTTCATTTTCCCCAAGGGGCATTCTGTCATCGTCCACAAGAATCCAGACGCCGTCTCTTTCCACTACCGGACGTTTCTTGGCAAGATACAGCGGCACAACGGGGATATTTTCAAGGTAAATGTAAAGCCATACATCCAGCTCCGTCCAGTTGGATAGGGGAAAAACCCTTATGCTCTCACCTTTTTTGATTTTACAATTGTAAATATTCCAGAGTTCGGGGCGTTGATTTTTGGGATCCCATCTGTGCTTCTCATCTCTGAATGAAAAAACACGCTCTTTTGCCCTGGATTTTTCCTCGTCCCTTCTGGCGCCGCCGAAAACGGCATCAAATTTGTACTTATCCAGAGCTTGTTTCAGTGCCTCCGTTTTCATAATATCCGTGTGAACTTTACTACCGTGGATAAAAGGGTTGATATTTTGCTTAACACCTTCTTCATTAATATGGACAATCAAATCCAATCCCAGTTCTTCAGCCCTGCGGTCACGGAATGTTATCATATCGCTGAATTTCCATGTGGTATCAACATGCATCAGGGGAAAAGGCGGCTTGCCCGGATAGAAAGCCTTTAAGGCAAGATGCAGCATCACGGATGAATCCTTTCCTATTGAATACAACATAACGGGATTTTCAGACTCAGCCACAGCTTCCCTTATGATATGGATACTTTCGGCTTCAAGTTCTTTTAAATGCGTAAGTTTGTAATCGGAAATCATAAAAATTCTCCTCTTTGTTTGTTCAACGTTTACCCTGTTGAATGCCTTCAGGCAAGCAGCTGTGCTGCTATTCAATAGGGTTCAATGTTCAAGGTTCAACGTTTGTGAATGTGGATGTGAAAGTGAAAGTTAAATAAACATACTCAACCTTCACCTTTACCTTTACCTTTCATTTCCATCTCTCCACTTCACTATTTCACCGGGGTGCTAAGTACCTTAATTTAACTCCTTGAAGCAGTTTAAAACAGTTTCATCATATTCTCTCATTCCGATAAAGTACGGATTTAGTACGGAATCTTTTGTATTATAGTGCAGTTTATTTCCCTCATTATCGAACACGACCCCGCCGGCGCATTCCAGCACACATTGTCCGGCTGCTGTATCCCATTCGGATGTGGGACCGAATCTCGGGTAAACATCGGCTTTGCCTTCGGCTAAAAGACAGAATTTCAGAGAACTTCCTGCAGCTACAATCTCATAATTTTCAAAATTTGAAACAAATGTCTGCATAAGCTCACTCTGATGCGACCTGCTGCCGACGATTTTCAGCTTATATTCACTTAGATTATCATCAGCTGTTAGCTTTATTTCAGCTCCGTCATAATCTCTTCTAAAAGATCCGTTCTTTATATCAGCCAGATAAATCAAGTTTTGTGCAGGAATGACCACAACACCTGCAACGGGGGAGTTTTCCTTAATTAAAGCTATATTTACGGTAAATTCACCGTTCTTTTTTATAAATTCTTTTGTGCCGTCCAAGGGATCCACCAGCCAGTATTCATCCCAGCCTTTTCTCTCTTCCCAGCTGATATCCGCAGATTCCTCGGATAAAATTGGAATTTCAGGCGTTATTTTTTTAAGCTCGGAAACGATATGTTCGTGAGAGCGTCTGTCAGCTTCAGTAAGCGGACTGGCATCATCTTTGTGCTCAATCTGAATTTCATCTTCATAAATTTTCATGATCCTGTCCCCGGCTTCAACTGCAACCCGGATAATTTCTTCCATTAATTCATTTGTCATTTAGCACCAGCCGGAGACTGGTAAATATGTGGAACACATTAAAAACTCCATATAAACGGTATTAATATTACTGAAATAACCATGTATGTTAAATTCAGAGGGATTCCAATTTTCAGAAAGTCGCTGAATTTATAACCACCGGGACCGTACACCATAAGATTTGTCTGATACCCCAGAGGAGTGGAAAAACTTGCCGAAGCTGCAACAGCAATAGCCATGGCAAAAGGCATAGGGCTAAGTCCTAATTGCGCAGAAAGGGACATGGCGATGGGAAATACCAGGGCTGCTGCTGCATTATTGGTAATAATTTCAGTCAACAGTGTCGTTGAAAAATAGATAGCAGCCAAATAGCCGATATTTCCAAAGCTTCCCACAGAATTAACAATAAAAGAAGCCAGGTAAGCGGCAGTCCCTGTCTGATCCAGTGCTTTGCTTACACCGAGGGCTGCAGCAATAACTATTATAACATTCAGCTCCAGCGACCTTCTCGCCTCAAATACGGAAAGTGTTTTTGTGAGCAAAAGTACTACCAAAACCACAAATGCAGCTGTAAAAATACTTGTAATACCTAAAGTAGCGGACAGTACCATTGCCAGCACAGAAATAAGCGATATCCACGATTTGCGCTTATCCACAACGGGTATTTTATCACCTTTGCTTATAAGATAAAAATCTCTCGCACCACTCCAGATATTTATAAAATCATCACCCGTTATCAGCAAAAGTGTGTCACCTACTTTCAGCTTCAGATTTCCTATACCTTCGTTCAGTTTTTCCCCGTGCCTGTGAACAGCGACCACTGCAGCATCGTAGCGGCTTCTGAAATTGCCCTCTTTAATTGTCTTATCCAGCATGGGGGATGAATTTGAAACAACAACTTCCGTAAATCTTGCTTTGCCTTTCTCCAGCAATTCTCTGCAAAAATCATCATCATGTATGGGCTCAAGCCCTTCTATAGCCTGTAATTTCTTAATACCATCGGCTTTGCCTGAAAAAAGAAGTATATCATCCTTGTGGAGTTTTTCCGTTGGCTTCACCGGTGAAATTTGACTTCCATTTCTAACAAGCGTTACAAGATATATATCCTCTAAATTCCTCAAACCTGCAGTTTCAACCGTTTTACCTGCAAGATTTTCTCCTTTTGTTTTCATCTCATAAAGGTATTCGATACCGGCTTTGGCAAACGAATTAAGAAGATCGGATTTGTTTGGCAACAGCTTGTGACCGATAAACATCATAAATGCAAATCCTGCTATGGCACAGGGAACGCCAATCAGTGTAATATCGAAAATATTCAGTGATATATTTCTGTAATCGAACAGCATCCCGCTTACAACAAGGTTGGTTGAAGTACCTATAAGAGTACAGATACCGCCGAAGATAGAAGCATATGAAAGGGGAATCAGGAACTTGGAAGGTGAAATTTTGCTTTTCAGAGCCCAGTCCCTTACAGTAGGGATAAACATCGCCACTACTGGTGTGTTGTTTAAAAAGGAAGAAAGAGCAAATACGGGGAGCATAATTTTAAGAAGGGATTTTCGACCGTCTTTGGCTTTACCTATAAAACGATCTGCCATAGCAGACAAAAACCCCGATTTTTGTACGGCAAAGGCTATTGGAAACAAAACAGCAACAGTCATCATACCTTTATTTGAAAAACCGCTGAGAGCATCAACGGGATCCAGTATCCCCGTTAAAAGAAAAATCCCCAGTGCGCTGAACATTATCACATCAGGCGCAAACCACTCAAAAACCATCCCAAAAATCATCAGAAGTAAAATTATAAGCGTAAAAGCAATTTCAGGAGTCATTTATATTCCTCCCTGAATTCATTGGGATCGATATTCAACTTTTTCATCTTTCCACGTAATGTATTGGGATTAATCTGTAAAAGATGAGCGGCACCATCTTTGCCCTCTACTTTGCCGTTACAGTGTTTTAGAACTTTCTCTACATGATTTTTAATAATTGTATCCAAAGGTTTTAGCTCAGAGATATCTTCAAAGCCGCCGCCTAACGCCTCTTTTATTTTAAGCGATCTACCTTCGCCAAGTATAACCGCCCGCTCCATTACCGAAGCAAGTTCTCTCACATTGCCCGGCCACCCGTAGGATTTTAAAACTTTAACATCAAATTCCGAAAGAGAGCGCGGATAAAATCCCAGTCTCTCTGCAGCCCTTTTTGCAAAATAATCAGCCAGATCGGCTATATCGTCCAGACGTTTTCTCAAAGGGGGGATTTCAATGGTAAAAACGGACAAACGCTCCCATAATTCTGACAGAAAAAGATCTTTGCTAATCATTTCCTCAATATTATCGCTGACTGAAACCACAAGTCTGACGTCAATGCTTATCGGTTTATCTGATTTATTCGTAAGAGTACCGTTTGATATGATTTCAAGGAGAGTGTACTGAGAATCTTTTGAAAGTGAGCCTATTTCATCAAGAAGAAGAGTACCTCTGTGTGCTTTACCGAACCAGCCCATGTTTTCTTCGCTTTGTGCCTTATTTTCACCGAACAGATATTCCCACTGCAGGCTTTTTGGTACGGAAGCACAGTTTACCCTGATAAATGTTGCCGACGATCTCTTGGAAGCCTTATGTATAGCCCTTGCTATAGCCTCCTTGCCGGCTCCGTTCTCTGCCAGGAGTGTAATAGGCTGTTCAAGATGTGCATATTCATGGATTTTATCCAAAACACCCTTCAAGCCGGAATTGGCACCAATAATATTGTTTACAGTATTAACATTAGCGCTCAAACTAACCACCAAATATAACGGAATTTGTCAAAAACAAGACTGATTCTACCAAAAAAGAAGGGAGTGTCAAGAAGAAAAATGTGTTAGTGCTAAGGGCTAAGTGTTAAGTTTACCCCAGTTAAATATCAGCTTCGCTGATAGACCGAAGGTCATTTAACGGGATGAACCTCTACCTTTACCTTTACCTTTACCTCACTCATTCAAACATCCAGATCTTTGTGTTCTCAATCGTTTCACGTCTTACGTCTCACGTTATACATCTCATACCCAATTCTCTATTTTAAGTCCTTTCACTCTTTTAAATTCATTTGTATTATTTGTTATCAACAAAGCATCAAGAGACTTTGCATGAGCAGCTATAAAAAGATCATTAGCACCTATAAGTTCCCCGGAAAATTCTAAAGATGATCTTATACCAGCATACTCTGAGGCAGCATCTCTACCAAAATCGAAAATTGTAAAATTGCTGATAAATAACAATACGGTATCAAGCAGCTTATCACTTTTTTTCTTTCTGGCACCATACAAAAGTTCACTTACAACAATTGCCGACAAAGTCAAATCACCCTCAGTATCTGCTTTTTTTAATTTTTCCCTGAGATGTTCCGGCTTATTTCTTATAATGTAGCCGCATATATTAGTATCAAGCATATATATCATCAGAATATTTCCTTTTCCTGCACTCGCTGCTGGTCTCTCTCTTCTAAAAAACCGGAAGTGTCAACATCTTTCAGAGTTTCAAAAAAATTATCCCATTTATTGTTTGCTTTCAGTCTGATTACCAGTATATCTCCAACTTTATCAATATAAACTTCCTCACTTTCCACTTTGTACTGTTTAGGTATTCTTATTGCCTGGCTTCTTCCATTCTTAAACACTTTAGCAACTACACTCATATTTGCCTCCAATCATAGGTATATCACATATGATATACATCATGTTGTAATAGTCAAGAATACCTTGTTAAGAGCTTTGCACAAGTTGGAAAGTGCGACTTCAGCCGGGCAAAGTTTATTATGAAATTCAGTGCTGTCAAGCATGCGGGACTGACCGAGCACCGAGCACATAAAAACTTATGTGCTCGGTGGAGCGGAGAAATCTTATAGTGTTATTTGACAATGAGACCTCTCCGCTTCGGTCGCCACTGTTAAATGCTGCCAGAGGCAGCCCATCTAGCACCAGCTGAAGGCTGGTAAATATGTGGAACACATTAAAGATGGATTTAACAGGGCAAGGGTGACAGAAAACTGTTATTTGGCAATAAATGTACCCCCTCTGAATCTCCCACTAATCCAAGGGGAGAAAGAGCTCGGTAATCCTCATGTATTTTACGCTCCACATCTTACATCTAACAATGTGTCTCTAAAGATCGTCCAGTTTCATCTGCCACCAACAATGAATAACAAATTACTCTTTATATCCACTATCATGTTATAAAAAATTCGAAGAAGTTGTTTTGATTAATAGTTTTAAATCGGTCAACAGAATAATAATCCGAAAACATTTTCGGCAGTTTAGCTTTATCTTTATTCCACTTGATATCATAGGCATCAATTCCGCCGCCGTCCACTTCCAGATAATCCACTTCCTGCTTATAAATATTGCGCCAGAAATAACAGTTTTTATTCAACAAATGATTGTTTAAGTATTTTAACCTTTCTGCAATTATAAAATTTTCCCATAAAACTCCCCAGTCCTGCCTTAAATGAGAAGGGTTAAAATTATTGATTAATGCATTTCTGATGCCTGTATCATAAAAATAAATTTTCCTGAGACGTTTAAGTTCTTTTCTCAGATTACTGCTATAAGGATTTAATTTGAAAATGATAAAAGCTTTTTCCAGAATATTTATATAACTCTCAACTGTTTTTTTATCAATCCCCAGTAGTCTTGAAAGCTCAGTATAAGAAACTTCACTGCCGATTTGCAAAGCAAGAGCCTGAAGTAATTTTCTCAGGATATCCGGACTTTTAATGTTTTGGTACATCAAAACATCTTTAAACAAATATGAATCTGTTAATGATTTCAGGTTTATCTCCCTGTCAGCACTATATAAAACTATATCAGGATACATACCGTAAATTACAAAGTTTTCTAACAACCTTTTTATTTCCAGGCCGGAGTATTTATCCTGCAGCTCTTCAACAGACAAAGATGGCAGAAAAAATTCATATTTCCTGCCTGTCAATGGTTCAGAAACATTATTTGAAAGATCGAAGGAAGAAGATCCAGTTGCAACAACCTGAACATTCTCAATATTATCAATAATTATTTTTAATGTGATACCAATATCTTTGACTCTCTGAGCTTCGCCAATTACAACAAGCTTTTTATTCCCAAATAAATCTTTTATCTCGGTGGAAGTTTTTCTTGATAACATATCAACAATGTCCGGCTCGTCACAATTCAGGTAAAGGGCATCATCTTTTCGTTGGGACAGAATTTGCTTAACAAGAGTGGTTTTACCCACCTGTCTGGCTCCATAAAGGATAATTACCTTACCGCTAAATAGTCTTTTTTGAATTTCCTTTCTGATATCTCTTTTTATATACATTTTAAGTGAATTAAATCCCGTAATTTATATGATAAAAGTGACAATTATCTTTAATCTAATGATTATAGTAATTTATTTCAACCTATTTTTTATTGTTATTCGTAGTATATTCGTGGTAATTCATTGTTATTTGATTGTATATAGAGTTTTCGTTTTATCAGTCAATGAAGTTATTCGATATTGTTGAAGTGGTTGAGAGAGTTGAGGGGGGTTTAGCATGTTTTCACAGTTCAAAGGGCCAAGGAACAAGGTTCAAGGGAAAGGGACATGTTTAATTTTTAATGTTGAATTTTAAATCTTGAATTAAAGATAAAGTCATTTGTTTCCCTGGGCAGATTTTAGACCCTGTAAAATAGATTGTGTAAGTGCAAGTAATCCTGTAAAAAATAAAAAACAACACCACTTCAATGTGAATTCTAATATTTCAAATTAATTCAAACAGCATTTTTTATATTTCTTACCACTGCCGCAGGGGCATGGATCGTTTCTACCGACTTTAGACTGGGACTTTTTTGCAGTTTTTTTCACCATACTTGCAGTATCATCAGGCAACTCATAAAGGTATGGCTCGTCCGGTAGCGGTCTTAAGTTCGGCTTTTCAGATTTTTCGAAAAGTTCCATAGGTGTATAGCCATTGTTTTCGCATATTCTGGTATTGTTGGCGAGGTCTCTCACTAACAGCATAACCTCATTTGCCTGTTCAGGATTTTCAAAAACAATGTCCATTCTTTCAAAATCACTTATGATAGTTTTGGGATCAAATCCATCTTGGCAAATCAACTGTATTTCTGCACAATATTCCTCTGCCTCTTTTAAATCACCATCGAAAAACTCATCTTTCATATAATGTACCAAAGTCTCAAATTGCTCGTTTTTCTCAAAATAAAATTCATCTGTATACTTAAGAAGTTTCTCTTTGTTTGGGACATAATAAGGCTTACCTGCTTTTTCTCTTAACAGCATATCAAATTCATCAAAATAAAGTATCATTTCATGAACGAAATAACCTTTATGGACACAAACATATTCAAAAGCAATTACATCTTTCAATGGCTTTATTGTAAACTTTTCTACATCTTCGGTGCTGATTTGCTCTTCATTCTGACTGTTGTAAATTTCCACAATCTTATCTTTGTCCACAATGCCGTATAAATTTGTCAGTGCAACAACGTACTTAGTCAATTGATCCATTTTATCATCCCTTTTACGAAAAGATTTTCAAGCTCCGAGAGGCCTCGGCACAATCACCAACACTGCCCCACTCACTCCCACGTCCACCTATTTCTATCGTTTCATTATTTCAGCTTTGTCTATATTAAGAATTTTACAGACCTGGTCGAAAATATCTACAGCAAACTCATAAAATCTTTTGGCATCATCCAAGCTCGGTTTTCCGTCAGGCAGCAAACCTAAATCCACAGGATATCTGGAGTCGATGTAAAGCTCGTTAATAGTCAATAAAATTTCCAAATTTTCTTCATTTAATGGCAATAATGTTTCCACCATCTTATGAAGTTTTCTTATATCATGGATTTTTTGTATCTTACTTTTTGTTCTTCTAAAAGCGCTTTTAAAACCTTTTCTATAGCCTGTTCGGCATGAAAAGACACAATATGAGTCAGTCTTTCCTCGTTAATTATTCTTTTGATTACCAGAAGATCATCAGTTGCAGCCTTCAGCCATTCTCCGGTCATGAACTTCATTTCAGCACCTCACCCTTATCAAATATTTCGCGGCTAAATGAACTGTTTAATTTGAGAAATTTTTCATTCATCTTTTTAGTATGAACTATTAAGTCCAACGGATAGCTGTCTCTAATATTATCAAGTGCTTTTGCCACATTAAGTTTAATGTTGATTTTTTCCCGGAAACTTTGGGGCATAAAGTCATCATTTGTGACAACATAAAGATCTATGTCACTGTCTTCATCAGGATTACCGGAAGCATAACTCCCGAACAGAATGATTTTGTCAGGATTCAGCGGTTTTAAACGCTCAACTATTTCTTCTTTGAGCTTTTCGATATCAATATCCTTTTTCATATCTTAATAATACAGGCTTTCCGGTAAAAATTCAAGAACGGTATGGAAGTGAATGTGACAGTGACAGAAACAGTGTTAAGTACCGAAAAATGTGAGGCGTGAGACGTGAAATGTAAAACTTGATACGGGAAAGGCAGATGTAGAGGTAGAGGAGGTTGATAATGTTTTCACAGTTCAAAGGGCCGAGGAACAAGGTGCAAGGCCGTTATGCGTAAAGCGTAATGAGTGAAGCGTGAGGCATGAGAAGGTAGAGGTAGAGGTAAAGGTTGAGGTTGAGATTGAGGTAGTTGAAGTAGTTGAATTGGTTGAGATGTAAAATGTTATGCGAAAGATACTAAATGCGTGAAGCTACACGTTTAACAATTTTTTCTTTTTATTCTGGATTTAATTGTTTATTTAATTTCTGAAGCTTTTCATACAATTTCGGCAAATCCTCACGGACAACTGTCCAAATTATAGACTCATCGACCCCAAAATATTTATGTATGACTTTATTTCTTAATCCTATAATCTGTCTCCATGAAATATCATCAGAATTATTCTTTATCTCTTCAGAGATTTTATTAGAGGCTTCTCCGATTATTTCTCAATTACGAACAACCGCATCAACTGTTTTCCTGTCATTTTTAAAAGTCAGGGAATCGTAGTTTTTGGTATAGGAAAAAATATTTTCTATAGAAAATATAATATCATTTAATAAAACCTTAGGATTTCTCTTAGACATTGACTAAATCCTCGTGAGCCTCTTTCCATAACTCAGGATTATGTTGAAGCATTGCCGGAGTTAAAACATCAACCTCGTGGCTTAATATTTTTTCCAAATATTCACACAAATCAACAAAAGACAGCCCCAACGGCTTTTCCAATTCTAACAATAAATCTATGTCACTATTTTCAGCCTCATTTTCTCTTGCATAGCTGCCAAAAAGTCCGATTTTCCGGACACCATATTTATCATGTAATTCTTTCTTATGTTCACGTAAATATTGAATAATCTGCTCTTTTGTCAGTTCATTTTTTGCAGCAGGCATGTCAGAGCTCCTTTATTGTGGAGATTATAAGTAATTATAGTAATGCTGAAAATATTTTGCAATAAGGATTAGTGACGTTAGTACTAAGTGCTAAGTTTCCAGGGCCGAGGAACAAGGTGCAAGGCCGTTATGCGTAAAGCGTAATGAGTGAAGAGTGAAGAAAGGTAAAGGGTGAGATTGTTGAGAGAACTGAAGAACTTTAGCATGTTTGTGGTTTCCGTAATTTCATAGTTGTTGGTGGTTAATCGCTGCTACTCGTAGTGTATTTATTGTTATTCGTGGTTATTATAGTTACTTTTCGTATAAAGCTCTAAATAATTATAATAAACAGAATTACTCAAAGATTATGTTCGCTGAGTAAGCACAACTGAATATTTAGCTGGGAATACTGGATAATGATAAAAATGGTGCCGAGGGGGGGACTCGAACCCCCACAGGCGTTAGCCCACATGAACCTGAATCATGCGCGTCTACCAATTCCGCCACCTCGGCAGGAAAAAGAAATTTACAAAAATTTTATACTAATAAATAATAATGAAGTCAATAAATAAAAGAGTTTTTCAGCCGGAATTTTCAATCTTAAAGTTGATAACAAGGTGCAATATGGCTGATAACGATATTTTGTTGACAAAAAACACAAAAGTCTGTAATATAGAGATATTTAATAGGTGGGAAAATGGCTTTATACGCTCAGGTTGAGTTTGTTTATTTGCAAAATGCACGCACTCGCGATGTGCCGTTACTTTTTATTTTATCGAATAAAGAACGATTCAGGGGCAAGATTGTCGGGTTCGATCAGTACAATATAATTATAGATGATTGCGATATCAAAACAAATATTTATAAACAGGATTTAGCTACAATAGCCGCTGCAAGAAATGTTATAGATATCGAATATATCAGTAAGATTTACTACCAGATGCATCAGGGGAAACACCCCAAACATATGCGCCCACCTATGCAGGATATTTTTCTCAACGAGGTGAGGAAATCCAAGTCTCCGATAACGGCTTTCCTGAGAAATGGCGTAAAGGTTAAAGGTTTACTTGTCGGCTTTGATGATTATACACTGCTCACAACCTATGAGGACAGACAGCAGCTGATTTACAAAACCGCTATCTCAACGATATACCCTCTCTATCAAAGCGGTGAAATAATAAAATATGACGGCGAGAGGTAATCCGGATGAGTGATATGAATGATTACAGTGTATTAGTAGTAGATGATGAGGAGCATACCAGGCTCGGCTATGCGGAAGTTTTGAGAATTGACGGTTACGATGTGGATGTTGCCCAAAACGGCGCTGAAGGTCTTAAAAGGGCTGGAAGGAAAGAGTATCAGGTAATCGTCACAGATTTGCGTATGCCTGAAATGGACGGTATGACGTTTATCGATAAACTCAGAAATTTCGATCCGGAAGCAAGGGTAATAGTAATCACGGCATTCGGGACATTCAAAACATACAAAAAGACCAAAGAGATGGGAGTGGTTTCATTTCTTAACAAGCCTGTTAGAGCCAGAGATCTGAAGGAAGCCGTAGCAGAGATACTTAAGTAGTAAGTTTACGCTCCATTTTATCATACCTTTTGTTAAACTCTTCATTTTTATAAAGCTCAATTTCCCTCATATCGCTTATTCGCGATTCAATGAACGTCTTAACATTCTGCTCGGTAAAAAACTTGGAAGCCAGAACCGTGGGATCGCCGGAATAAAATTTTGTCTTTTTGGAATAATATTTGGGCAGTATTGATAAATCGAAAAGATTGTTCACCAGATAGTCATAGTGAGTAAGATTCTGTATTATTATACTGTCGATATTGCCCAGCTCTTTCTGAACAAAATCCGTTAGCGCCATCAGATATATTTTCAACTCTCTGAGCTGATCAAGCATCTGCTGACTCAGGAATATCTCAATATCCTTTTTTCTGTAAATGTAGAACATGTTACCTTCATTTCTTTTGGAAAATTTGACCAGATGCTCCAGCTTAAGCTCATCCACCAATTCGTTTCTGTCTCTTAAAACAAAATTGCTATCGACTGCACCTATTCTCATGAGAATTTTAATTGTTTTAAGCAAGGCGGGCAGAGCAATGGAATCCGGTTCCTTTAAATCCTCCTTCATTGTTACATGAGTCAAATCATCTGCAATATCAATAACGGGGTTTTTGCCTGTGGTGAGCAGTCTGTCTATATTTATCGTATCGGAAACGTATTCCGAGTTTAAAAAGTAAAAGATACCGTCTTTCAAGAAATAAGAAAATCTCAGGTTATCCAGTGCAACCTGAAGATTCTGACCGTTAACAGAATTGAGAAGCCTTAAAAACGTCAACAGATTTTTAGGCTCATTGTAGGGCTGCAACACTTCACATTTTAATGTTCCGATTTCAAAAGAATGATAGTTAACCAGCTTAAAGAATATCTCTCCATCAAAATATTCCTTGTCCAGAATTATAATCACTCTGTCCAGGTCAGGAATATCTATATTATCGTGAATAAAATCAGACAGTATATTATTGTCAATAATATCGATAAGCGGCTCACTTATTTTAACCAGACCTTCCGAAGCGATATTGTTTATCCCTGCTGCATAAACATAATATTTCACACCACCGGGATATTGGATAAGGAGTAAACCGTCCCTGACACCGTATTCCTGCTCTTCATCCTCTTCACCTGAGGCTTCCCCCTCTTCATCTTCAGCCATATCAGATTCATAATCTGCTTTAAACTCAGATTGACTTTGTGATTCGGAAGATTCATCACTTTCGTAATCTTCCTCAGAGGCAGATTCTTTATCTTCTCCGGCATTTTCTTCCACCGGCTTTTGTTCTTCCGTAATCGCTTCCTTGTTTTTCCTTTTCACACCGATTATATCGGGATCTTTCCCGGAGGAAACATTCCACTCTTCGGTATCCACAACAATGTCCGATCTGATTATATATTCACAGGCAAGCCTGTAACCGTTTTCCACGTTCATCAGTGCTAAAATCAGACGGTCCTTTTTGGTGGGTTTATTGATTTCCCCGCCATCCGGGGATGATATTCTCACCTTGCATTTGCCGCACTGACCGTTTCCGTCACAAAGGGAGGAAATGGGAATATTATTTTCTTTCAGAAGCTTATAAAGATTGGTACCTGACTTTGCTTCCAGTGTAATATTTCTGTTTTTTATCGTTACATTATATTTTTTAGTGAATAGCATATCAAAGTATCTGGCTTAGAAATTTTTGAAGCCGCTCATTATTAGGTTTATTAAAAAGCTCTATAGGTGTGTTCGTCTCTATTATCTCACCTTCATCCATAAAAATCACCCTGTCGGCAACCTCTCTTGCAAAACCCATTTCATGAGTTACAACTACCATAGTCATCCCTTCTTTGGCAAGTGTTTTCATCACCTCGAGCACCTCCCCAATCATTTCAGGGTCCAGAGCACTTGTGGGCTCATCAAAGAGCATAATCTTCGGTTTCATTGCCAATGCCCGGGCTATGGCAACCCTCTGTTGCTGACCCCCTGAAAGCTGTGAGGGAAAGCTTGTTGCCCTGTCCGCAAGCCCTACTTTTTCAAGCAGCTGAATTGCTGTTTTATCCGCTTGCGTTTTTGAGACTTTTCTTACCGTTGTGGGAGCTATGGTAATATTTTCCAATGCATTCATATGCGGAAACAGGTTAAACTGCTGAAAAACCATTCCAACCTCTTCCCTGACCTTGTTGATATTGGTTCTCGGATCTGTCAGCGGAATACCGTCGATGATAACTTCACCGTCATTAATAGGTTCCAGAAAATTCAACGTACGAAGGAGCGTTGATTTACCCGATCCGCTGGGTCCGATAACAACCACAACCTCGCCGTAACTTACATCCATTGAAACTTTTCTCAGCGCTTTGACACCATTGGGAAATGTTTTCACAACATCTCTGGCTATAATAATTTTTTCTTTATCAATCACTCTCAGACAATCTCCTTTCCAAAATTTGAACAAAAAACGACAGCGATGAAGTTAATACCAGGTATAAAAGAGCCACACTAAACCATACCTCAAAAGGTGAAAAGGTTGAAGTGACAATTTCCCTTCCTGATTTAGTAAGATCCGTTATTGCGATTACGGAAACCAGCGAAGAGTCCTTTATCAGTGAAATAAACTGTCCTGCCATCGGTGGCAACGTCCTTTTTAAAGCCTGAGGCATTATTATGTGTCTCATTGCCTGGAAATAATTCATACCGAGACTTCGGGAAGCTTCCATCTGCCCTTTGGGTATGGACTGAATACCCGCTCTTACAATTTCGGCAATATAAGCACCTGTAAAAACAGCAAGCGCTGCCGTACCAGCTGTAAAACGGCTAAGATGAAATACAGTACCTATAAAAAAGTAAAATATGAAAATCTGGACAAGAAGCGGGGTACCCCTTATCAGCTCAATATAGGTGATTGCCAGCTTCTTAAGGGCGGGGTTGCTGGATATTCTTGCAACACCTGTAAGCACACCGATAATTATGGCAAAAAATATCGCCACAATGGAAAGCTTTATGGTCATATAAAGACCGGTCAACAGGGGACCGGCCCTTGTTCTTGAATTTGAAGCTAAAACATCCCCTTCAAAAACCAGATCACCGTCACTCACCTGCTTCGTCTCAAACTTTTTTACAGTGTACGGTTCTCCTCCCTGCATGGGGATTACTTTTATTTTTTTATCAGTTATTTCAACATTACCCGCCACCGGGGTTCTTATATTGGTGACATCTTCATAAACAAAATACTGCCACAAACGTCCCCATCGCCAGATATAATCCACCCTTTTGGATGCATAATATACTCCGAAACAGATGGAAACGATGATCAGGACAAAAACAAAATTCCAGAACAGATTGTATTTTCTACTTTGCATTTACTTAAAATCCCTGAGCTTACTGAACCTGCTCTAACCAGGCATCGCTTTCAAACCATTTCTGATAAATCATATCATATCTTCCGTCACCTTTGATTTGGGCAAGGAAGTTGTTGAGCCAGTTAGTAAAATCCGGATCACCTTTTCTTACTGCCCATGCAAGCGGCTCATAAGTAAAAGGCTCATCAAGAAAAGCAAGCTGCTTTTTGTGCTGAGCATAGAAGATTGCGCAATAAGGAAGATCGTAAACAAAAGCATCTGCTTTACCACTGATCACTTCCATTGCAGCCTCAGGCTCCGTTTCGAAAAGTTTTAGTTCAGCTTTCGGCATATACTTTTTTGTGGCGAAATCTGCTGTAACACCGAGCTTTGTCGCTATTGTATACTTGGGATCATTCAGGTCTCTGTAACTGTCCACTTCATCAGCCAGCTCTTTTCTAATAAGAATAGTCTGACCGACAACAACAGCCGGGTCGGCAAAATTGATCTGCAGGTTTCTCTGAGGCGTAATGGTCATACCGGACATAATGATATCGAATTTCTTGGTGAGAAGTGCAGGAATAATTCCGTCCCATGCGGTGTTCACAAGCTCGAGCTTCACACCCATCTCTTTTGCCATAAGCTTTGCGATATCAACATCAAAGCCGATTATCTCACCCTGCTTGTTTTTGATTTCAAATGGCATATAACCAGCTTCCATTCCCACACGAAGAACACCCCGCTTCATAATCTTGTTAAGTGTTGACTGTTCCCAAAGTTCATTGGAATTGGCAAATACAGAAAATGCCATCAAAAAAACCAGAGCAATACTTAATACTACTTTTTTCATGCTATCCTCCAAAAGATTTTATTAATAGGACTTGCCTTCATCCAAAAGCTCGTTAATTATCATATTTACTTTGCATTCGGGACACTTGGGAATATCTTCTTTCGGGATATAGATAATTTGTGTTCTGCCGCACTTAACACACTTGACCTCAACGGCTTCCACTTTATCTTTTTTATTTTTCATCATCCACCTGCAGATTTAAATAAATGTATTATAACTTACTCGGATATATCTGATTTTTCAAGCTTTTTTTGATTTAATCAAAGCAAAAAAATCATTTTTTAAATAAATTTAATTCTTATTCATAAGGCGGGTATCTTACAGAAATTACCATAGAGAACTTTGAATAAGTACCCCAAAGCCAAGCACCGAACACATAAAATCTTATGTGCTCGGTGCTCGATTTACAACCTCTCTAAATTAGGGGAGGCGTTTTATCTCCCCTCCTATCAAAGAGTTAGGAGAAGATCAGGGGGTGGTAAATTTATAAGAATGCATTATTCAAAGTTTTTAATTCAAAAGTTACTTTAAAAAATATATTTTTCCGCATCTATGACAGCATCGGCAAGAAGTCTCTGATTTTCCAGTAAACCGGCAGCATCGTACTTTGTAAATCTTCTGATGCCGCTTAAAAGCATCGTGAGATTGTCCCCCTCTTCCACAAAATATGCAGCCTTTTTAGCCGCTCTTGTAATATCCTCAACCTCGTGAAAAAGAAAAACATTCACTGCCGCTTCAAGGAGTTTTTTCTTCCTGTCATTGGATTTTTCATAAATTTTAAGCGCCCTGAGTACAGTACTTTCAATGGCAAATATCCCTATTGCGACATCTGCCATCGCCATAAGGATTTCCTGTTCGTCCTTCATCTTTTCCATATGTTTCTGTACGGCTGCTCCTGCTGTTACTAAAAACACTGTTTTCAGATCATCCACAATCTTCAGCTCTTTTGCAAACAAACCGTCCTCAGGTTCTTCCAAAGATGGTGTCATTAGTGATTCCATAGCTTTCATCGCTTCTTTCTGTAAAGGCAGTTCGCCTTTCATGCTTTTTTTAAGAAGTATACCGGGTGTAAGCAGTCTGTTGATTTCATTTGTTCCTTCAAAAATTCTATTTATCCTTTCATCCCGGTAAAATCTTTCGGCGGGATATTCCTGAGAAAAACCGTAACCGCCGAAGATCTGAACGGTTTCATCCACAACATAAGCCAGAACTTCACTGCAGAAAACCTTCGAGATACCGCATTCAACGGCGTATTCTTCAATTGCCTTCTGATATTCCTCGTAATAATTTTCCACACCTTTATCAATATGGGCAATTTTGTCATCGAGCAGTCCTGCCAGTCTGTAAACCAGCGATTCTGAGGCAAATGTTTCGGCAGTCATTCTGGCAAGCTTTTCCTTAATGGCTCCGAAATTGCTGATTTCCGTACCGAACTGTTTTCTTTCGTTTGCATACCTTACGGCTTCGCCTAATGCGTCCTTGCACGCCCCGGTTGTGGCTGCCGCCAGCTTGAAACGCCCCACATTAAGTACATTAAACGCGATTTTATGCCCTTTACCGATTTCTCCCAAAACATTTCCCACAGGTACTTTCGCATTATCAAAATTTACCTGACGGGTGGATGAGCCTTTTATCCCCATTTTTTTCTCTTCAGCACCAAAAGAAACCCCTTCAAAATCTCTTTCAACAAGAAAAGCTGTAAAATGCTCTTTATCCACTTTGGCAAATACGGTAAAAAGATCTGCAAATCCTGCATTTGTAATCCACTGTTTGGTTCCGTTTAGCAGATAATATTCACCGTCATCGGATAACACTGCACTTGTTTTTGCGCCCAGTGCATCACTTCCCGAACCCGGCTCGGTAAGACAGTAAGCGGCTAACATTTCACCTGTCATCAATTTTTCCAGATATTTATCTTTCTGCTCCTTTGTTCCGTAGTATATAAGCGGCAGCATACCGATTCCCGTATGGGCTGCATATGCCACGAGGAAAGAACCGCCCGGTGCCAGTTTCTCAGCCACCAGCATACTTGTTGCCTTATCAAGCTCAAGTCCGCCATACTCTTCCGGAGCATCTATCATTAAGAGTCCCAGTTCGCCACACTTTTTCATCCCTTCAATAACGATATCAAAATTTTGATTATCTATTTCTTCAATATTCGGAACGATCTCATTCGTCACAAACTGCTCAGTGGTTTCGGCAATCTGCTTCTGTTCATCGTTAAAATCTTCCGGAGTAAAGACATCTTCCGCATCCGTATTTTTAATTAGATATTCCCCGCCCTTCAGTAATTTTTCACCCATTCTCCACCTCTACATAACTTTTTTTCATTGATTCAAATTTTTTTGCTTACTACTCAGTTCGAATAAACCAATACCCCACTCAACTCTTCACCATGCAGTGTCATTGCGAGCGTAGCGAAGCAATCTCCCACAAAAGACATGAGATTACTTCGGGACTCCGTCCCTCGTAATGACGCCGAATTCACCCCGGTAAAACCCGTTTAAATAGGGGTCAACGTTTGCTTAACACTTAACACCCTGTTAAATGACCTTCGGTCTATCAGCAAAGCTGGTATTTAACAGGGTAAACTTAACACTATAGTTTCATATTCTCAAAAATACCGGCAGCGCCCATTCCTTCACCTATACACATAGTGACCATTCCGTATTTCTCTTTGCGTCTCATCATCTCATGCAGAACAGTAGCAGCCAGCTTTGCTCCCGTACACCCCAGCGGATGTCCCAGAGCTATAGCTCCCCCGTTCACATTCAATATGGATTCATCCAAACCCAGCTCATTTATTACAGCGAGTGACTGTGCAGCAAAAGCCTCGTTAAGTTCGATCAATCCTATATCGTTCTGTTTCAGACCGGTTTTCTCCAATACATCGGGAATAGCTTTTACAGGACCGATACCCATAATCTCAGGCGGCACGCCCCTGACTGAAAAGCCCAGAAACGCAGCAATAGGGTCTTTGCCTATTTTTTTAAGAAAATCTTCTGAAACCACAACTGCAGCAGCAGCTCCGTCAGTCATCTGCGAAGCGTTGCCTGCCGTCACAGTACCATTCGCCTTGAAAACCGGCTTTAGCTTAGCAAGACCTTCCACAGAAGTATCTGCTCTTATTCCGTCATCCGCATCAACGGTAACTTTTTCCTTGTTTACTTTGCCTTTTACAAGATCTGTTTTTTCCACATCAACGGGAATAATCTCATCAGAGAACTTGCCTTCAGCTGCTTTGGCAGCCTTTTCATGACTTCTACAGGCAAATTCATCCTGATGCTCTCTGCTTATCCCATATTTTTCAGCAACATACTCACCTGTTATACCCATTGAAGCGTATACTTCCGGCCATTCTCCAACTAAGTCCGGATTTGCGGAAAATTTTGTCCCGCCGAAAGGTATCATTGTCATGGACTCAACTCCGCCTGCTATAATGCAGTCAGCAAAGCCGGACATAATCCTTTCAGCAGCCATTGAGATGGTTTGCAGACCTGATGAACAGTATCTGTTCACCGTCTGACCGGGAACTTCATATCCCAGACCAGCTTTCAAAAGAGCAATTCTTGCAACATTGAGTCCCTGCTCAGCCTCGGGAAATGCACACCCCATGATCACATCTTCTACATCTTCCTTTGAAACTCCTGTTTTTTCCACAATCCCTTTAATCACAGCAGCCGCAAGATCATCGGGGCGGGTATCCTTAAAGCCGCCTTTCTTTGCCTTGCACCCGGCTGTTCTGTAAGCACCTAAAATATATGCCCTTCTCATTATATCCTCCAACTATTAATTTCTTAACGGTTTCCCTTTTTTCAGCATGTGCTGGATACGCTCCAGCGTCTTTTTCTGACCGCACAACTTGAGAAATTTTTCCCTTTCCAAACTTAATAGATAATCCTCCGTTATCAGAGTATTGGCATTAACATCTCCGCCGGTGATAACTTCAGCTATCATCCCGCCGATATATTTCTCGTACTCTGTAATGAATCCGCCCTGCATCATATTCCATAATTGAACTTTAATACTTGCTGCAACACTTCTGCCCGGAGCCTTCAAATCTGTCCTCGGTTTCCCGGGCACATAATTTCTGGCCAGGTCAAGCACCTTCGTTTTTGCATCGTAAATAAGCCTGTCGATGTCCATACAAACGGCATCACCTTCACCCATATAATCCATGTTAAACAGCTCCCAGGCACCCATTGAATGCTGAGCCATTCCAATCTGCTTGAAATATTTAAAGATAAACGGAGAAACATCCGCTTCAAACTTTGCTGCCATGTCAATCGCCTTGATTGCAAGCTCTTTCGTACCGCCTCCGGAGGGCAGTAACCCCACTCCGGCTTCCACAAGCCCCATATACGTCTCGGCATGGGCTACTCTTGCATCGGAATGCAGGGAATATTCACAGCCTCCGCCAAGAGCGAGATTAAAAGGTGCCGCCACCACAGGAACCTTTGAATATTTTATAGCCATTGTAGCTTTCTGAAACTGTTTGACCATCATATTGATATCGTCAAAAGCTCCCTCTGCTGCTGCAACAGCCAGAAGCATCAGGTTGGCTCCGGCGGAGAAAGCCTTACCCTGATTGCCTATAACCAGCCCCACACCCTCATTCTCGGCGAGGGCGATTGCTTTATGCGTCATAGTCATAATATCGCCACTGATTGCATTCATTTTCGAATGAAATTCCAAACAGAACACCCCGTCCCCAATATCCAGAATTGAAGCACCTGCATTGGATTCCACAACTTTATTTTGTGCTTTCAGAAGCTCAAAGTCGATTTTGTCATATTTTACAGGTACTTCTTTGTATTTACCGGAAGTTAAATCATAGTAATATTTAACACCCTCTTCCAGCTTATAAAAAGACTCTATTTTTTCCAGCTCCGCCGGGACTTCCACGCCGTCACTCTTTGCTTTTTTCACAAATTTTTTAACACCGATGGCATCCATTATCTCAAAAGGACCGAGCTCCCAGTTAAAACCCCATCTCATTGCATTATCCACATTGACAATGTCATCAGCTATTTCAGGGATACGTTTAAAAGCGTACAAAAGACCGTCTCTTAAAACACGCCAGGCAAATTCAGCCCCTTTGTCGTCAAAATCAACCATCCTTTTTACTCTTTCTTCCGGCTCATCCAGTTGTTTTACCGTCTGAACAGAATTATATTTTGGTTTTGCAGGCTCTTTATATTCTCCCGAATTATAATCGTAATAGTAAATTACGCTTTTACCTTCTATTTTCTCCTTTTTGTAAAACCCTTTTTTCGTCTTATTGCCGTGCAGCCCCTTTTCAATCATATCTTTCAGGAAACCGGGCAGCTTATAAATCTCCCGCTCTTCGTCATCTTTTAACAGTTCATAAGAGTTTTTGGCGATGTGTCCGATCGTGTCAACACCCACAAGATCGGCCAGCCTGAAAATAGCCGTTTTTGGAAGCCCTATAGCCGGACCGGCTGCAGCATCCGCTTCCTCCACGGTCATATTCATTTCCTGCAAGTGCTTAACCGCACTGAAAATAAGATAAACACCTATTCTGTTGCCCACAAAATTCGGAGTATCCTTTGCAAAAACTATTCCCTTGCCCAGTCTTTTGCTGATGAACTTTTCCATAAAATCCACAACTTTTTTATCCGTATACTTACACGGAACCAGTTCCAAAAGGCGCATATATCTGGGTGGATTGAAAAAATGGGTAATAAGAAAGTTTTTTCTGATATTTTCCGGCAAAACCTCCGCCATTTCGTTAACCGACAGACCACTGGTATTAGTGGAAAGAATTGCACCTTCTTTATAATTTGGGGCAATTTTATTTTTCAAAACATCGTGCTTAATTTTCATATTCTCAACAACAACTTCTATAATCCAGTCAGCCTCAGCTATTTTATGTATATCATCCTCAAAATTACCCGTTTCTATAAGTTTTATATTCTCCGGCAGATAAAACGGTGCCGGTTTCATTTTTTTAAGACCGGCTATATTATTGTTCGCAATGCGGTTACGCACTTCGGGATCATTCAGCGTCAGCCCCTTTGCATTCTCCTCATCGGTAAGCTCGTTCGGCACTATATCCAGCACCAATACTTCGATTCCGGCGTTTGCCAAATGGGCAGCAATTGTGGAACCCATTACGCCCGAGCCCAAAACGGCCGCTCTGTTAATCTGTCTCATTGTTTTTCCTCCGTATATGTGTTTTTATATCCATTTGCCTGATAACCGTTTTCCAGATACATACTTTCAATCATTTCTCTGTATTTATCGTAAATTATGCGCCTTTTAAGTTTCAATGTAGGTGTCAGTTCGCCACCTGCAATTGAAAAATCCCTCGGCACGAGATTAATCTTTTTAATAGTCTCATATTTTGGAAGATTTGCATTAATTTCTTCTATCCTGCTTTTGAAAAGCTCAATCACCTTCTCGTTTTTAACCAGGTCTCCCGCATCAAAAAATTTCAATTTATTTTCCCGGGCAAACTCAAACAACCTTTCAAAATTAGGTACTATCAAAGCGGTCAGGTAAGGCTTCTTATCACCGTGTACATAAGCCTGGGAAATATATTTATCCAGCTTCATTTCGTTTTCTATCGGCTGAGGCGCAATATTTTTGCCCCCGGCAGTAACAATTATCTCTTTCTTTCTGTCCCTTATAAAAACAAAGCCATCTTCATCAATTTCAGCAATATCACCGCTTTTCAACCATCCGTCTGCGGTGAACATCTCCTTTGTTTTTTCTTCTTCACGGTAATAACCTTTCATCACAGCCGGGCTTTTCACCATCAGCTCTCCGTCTTCAGCCACTTCGAACTCCGTATACTCGAAAGCTGTACCGACAGAGCCAAACTTAACATTATCCAAAGTATTGATGGATACAGCCGGGCTTGTTTCCGTAAGTCCGTAACCTTCCAGGATAGGCATGCCTATTACCCAGAAAAACTCATTAATAGTCCTGTCAAGGGGTGCCCCGCCGGAAATGAAAAATTTCATTCTGCCACCGAATTGCTTTCTTATTTTTCTGAAAACGAGCCTGTCATAAAACCTGTATTTAACCTTAAGTGATTCAGGCAAATCTTTTGTGATATACTTTCTCCTGACATATTCCTGCCCCACATCGAGTGCCCGGTGAGCTAACTTTCTTTTTATTGCCGGCATCTGGTGAATATTGTCAAATATTCTGGAATATATTTTTTCAAAAAGTCTCGGAACGCTGACCATTACCGTGGGGCAAATCTCATTCATATTTTCGGGCACTTTTTCTATGCTTTCTGCGAAAGCAAGTTCGCAGCCGTTCATCAACGTTATATAATACCCTACCGTCCTCTCAAGTGCATGACTGAGAGGCAAAAAACTCAGCAAAGTTTCTTCATTAGAAAGGGATTTAACCTTTTCAATACCATATTGAGCATCGTAAAGAATATTTTCATGAGTAAGCATTACTCCTTTGGGAAGGCCGGTGGTACCTGATGTATATATTATGGTAAGTATGTCGTCCTTGCTCACTTCATCAATCCTGGATTCTGTCTCCGCCTTCTCTTTTTCGGTAATAGGTATCGATATTTCCGAAAGCTGAAACAACGTATAAACAGGCAAAAGCTTATCACCGAGAAAACGCTCAAAAGAAATCACCAGCTCCACATGGGAAATTTTTTCCCTGACAGCCAAAAGCTTGTCATATTGTATCTTGTTAGATACAAACACTATTTTAGCTTCGCTATGATTAATAACATATGCCGCCTGCTCCGCTGTATTGGTTGCATAAACAGGGACAGTAATACCTCCCACCGACAAAATACCCAAGTCGGCTATAACCCATCCCGCACGATTTTCAGACAAAATTGCAACTTTGTCACCCTTTCCGATCCCCAGCTTCAACAGTCCTCTAGCGCACATCAGCACACGCTCATAAAAATGAGAATAGCTCAGACTAATATACTGACCGTCTTTTTTGTACGTTATGGCAATCTTCTTATCATAGACTTCAGCGTTCTCTCTCAACATTTCGGGAATGGACCTAAATTTTAATTCATACATCGTTATCATCCTGGTGAACGAATATTCATTTTTATTATTAATAACACCTAAAAACTAAGTTGTCAATATTTTAAAATATTTTTTTATTATCACACGTGATAATTGTTTCTCATTGGAGAAAATGAAAGATTTGAATAATTCAGGAAACCGGCAAGAAATAACGTGACGCGTATCAATTAGTGCTATGTACTAGATATTAAGTGTTAAGAACTAAGATAAGAGACAAAAGTTCAATGTTGGTGCATTTATCTTCTACTTCGCTACCTCATTATTTCACCGATAGCTTGCGGCTTTCAAAAAATGAAAAATACACATTATTCAAAGATCTGAAATCTGCTTAAATCAAATTAATTTATATAAAAGAGACCTCCATATTCAGGAGGTCTCTGAAGAATTAACAATATTTGTCAGGCTAACACATTATTCTTTTTTAGGTCCTATCCATACCTGTTGAGTATTTACAAACATTTTGATCCCGTGTGGACCTAATTCTCTGCCGAAACCCGATCTTTTTACGCCGCCGCTGGGCAGTCTGGGGTCAGTTTTCACAATGCCGTTGACAGTAACCTGACCGCTTTCGATCTCAGAGGCCATCTCTGCACCTCTGTCTGCTTCAGTCCATATGCTGGCAGCCAAGCCGTATTGGGTGGCATTGGCCAGCTGCAAAGCTTCGGTAGCATCTTTCGCTTTCATGACGGCTGCTATTGGTCCGAATGTCTCCTCGCAGCTTGCGGTCATCTCAGGCTTAACATCAGCCAGCATAGTGACAGGATAATAGAAGCCTTTGCCTTTCGGGATTTCTCCACCCAAAACAAGTCTGGCTCCCTCTTTCACAGAAGCCTGTACCTGATCGTGCAGATCATCCCTTAAATCTTTTCTTGCAATAGGTCCGATATCTGTAGACTCATTCTTCGGATCTCCCATTTTTAATTTTTCAAAACGATCTTTTAGCAGATCTATCATCTTTTCATACACAGGCTCTTCAACAATTATACGTTTTGCAGCAATACAGGATTGACCGGCATTAATAATCCTCATCAGACTGATCCCGTCAGCCGCTTCTTCCAGATCAGCGTCACTCAAAACCACGCTGGGATCAGATCCACCCAATTCCATAACGGAAGGCTTAATTTCAGAACCGGCAATAGATGCAATTTTAGAGCCTGCAAAATCCGAACCGGTAACAGAGACCGCTTTTACTGCATCATGACGTAGTACCTTTTCGATACTTGCAGAAGTTATAACAAGATTCTGGAAAACCCCTTCCGGAACACCGGCATCCTCAAACGCTTTTGTTATATATTCGGCACATTTTGGAACATGGGAATCATGCTTCATCAGACAGGTATTTCCGGCCATAAGCGCAGGTGCATAAAACCTTGATGCCAGCCAGAAAGGCGAATTCCATGGCAAAACTCCCAAAACAGGACCTAATGGAAGATACTGCACATAACTCTTGGTGGCGTCGGATTCAATATACTCTTTCTTTAAATATTCCTCTGCATGGTCAGCATAGTGCTCCGCACACCAGGCAGCTTTTTGAACCTCTCCCCTTGCTTCTTTTATAGGTTTGCCCATTTCTTCCACCATAGGCATGGCATAAGTATCAAGATTATCCCTCATAACTTTTGCAACTTTTCTTAGATACCCTGCCCTTTCTTTAAAACTGGTTTTTTTCCAGAAGTCATAATATGTTTTTTCTGACAGTTCCAGCTTAGCTTCGATATCCTCCTGGGAATCCAGAGGTTTCTCATAAACAACCTCTTCTGTGGCTGGGTTAGTTGCAACAAGTTTTGTTTTCGCCATAAATACCTCCTGATTAAATCTATTTACTTTTTACTTTTTGTTTTTGTGCTTTTGCCGGCTGTAGCTTTTTCAGCAGTTTTCTTCAATGTTTTATCATCTTCGACAGATGATGCGATTTCGATCCTCTGTTCCGAGTCATCTATCTTCTTTTTACCTTCTTCTTCCTTTATAATAAAATCCTCTTCAAGAGTAAAAAAGGATTCACAGCCATTTGCCGTCACTCTTATTGTATCCGAGATACCGCAGGTTTTATTACCATCGACACCCCATACCCACGGAATAATATGGAATGTCATACCCTCCCTGAGTACCGTTGAGTTACCATGAGCAAGGCTAAGAATATAGCCTTCATCCCAGCTGGGGGGGAAAGCTACTCCTATAGAATATCCTGAGCGTGTTATCAGAACGCCGTATTCGTCGTTCACGGTAATTATATTTCTTATAAGGTTGTCCACATCGGAGACTGTAACTCCCGGTCTGATTAAATCTTTCGCACTGTTTAACGCAAGCTTCATTCTCTCCTGGGCATATCTCATGTTATCACTTAATTCACCCAGAATAACTGTACGCATCATTGCGGTGTGATATTGTCTGAAGCAGCCGCCGACTTCCATAAACACATGTTCACCCGGCTGAACCACACGGCCTTCCCAGGTTGCATGCCCGATCATTGTTCTCGGGCCTGAAGTCACATACGGCATAACAGCCGGAGGCTCCCCGCCTGCTTTAAACATAGCGGATGAAATTTCAGCACCGATTTCGTTTTCAGTCACCCCGGCTTTAGCTGCTTCTATGCCGGCTCTCATTCCATATTCAGTCGCCTTGGCGGCTTTTTTCATCACATCAATTTCATAATTTGATTTAATTATCCTTCCCTGCTCAACTATACCGAAACAGTCGTTAAGACGTCCATCCGTCAAAGTGTGCTGTAGAGAATCCTGCTGATATGCCGGGAAAAAGTAACTATTCCTTTCATATCCGATGGTTTTTTTAGAAAGTCCCATCTCCTTCAGACTGCTCACAAGCATCTGAATAGCATCCTCAGTATCCGAATACGGTCTGGTTATCTCCACCCATGTACGAGCTATTACATTGGATTCTTCCAGCTTCCTTGTAACCATAAAAGGTTCGGTTTCCAGCGGCACAACGAGCGCCTGAAAAAATGAGTAGCCTGTGGTTTTATAATCGGTGAGATAAAGCAGATTTTCAGGGTCTGTGATGATAACAGCATCCAGAAGTCTTTCTGCCATTCTTGATCTTAACTCATCAATTCTTCTTTTGTATTCCTCAAAGGGAAATGTCATATCATCTCTTTCAATCATGGTTTACCTCACCCAATTACTTTTTTGTATGCTGAAGCAAATATTTCCAGCCCTTTTTGCAGATCTTCCTTCGGGGTGGTTAATGGCGGAATAAACTTTAAGACTTCCCCGCCTTTACCACAACCACCGATAAGCATTCCATTTTTAAAACATTCTCCGGCGATTGCTTTACCTTTATCACCATCGCTAACATCAAATCCAATGATCATACCTTTACCGCGTACTTCCACATCATTCCTGCCGGAAGCAAGATCAGTCAAGAACTCAAACATATACTTGCCATTTTCCTTTGTCTGATTCATAAGATCATTATTATCGAAATATTCCAAAGCCTTGGTTCCTGCAACAAAAGAAAGTCCCTGGCCTCTGAATGTACCCGTATGCTCTCCCGGACTCCATTTTTCATCATATTCAGGCTTATTAAGCGTCATGGCAAGCGGAGTCCCGTAGCCGCCGATACCTTTGGCCAGAACAATTATATCAGGATCAAGACCGGTACCGTCAAAACTGAAATAGGAGCCTGTTCTGCCGCATCCCACCTGGATATCATCAATGATAAAAAGTGCTCCAAGATCTTTTGCAAGCTGCTGTACACCTTTGAGCCACTCAAGATTGCCGACTCTTACACCGCCCTCTGCCTGTATTGTCTCAACCAAAAACGCTGCAGGAGCATTTACTCCCGAAGAAGGGTCGTTAAACATAGCCTTTAAATCATCCAGTGAGTCCATGCAGTTTTCCCCTGTACCAAAAGGCCATCTGATAACATTGTTAAGAGAAACCCCTGCAGCATTCCTGAAATAATGATTTGCAGTGCAGGCAAGCGATCCCAGTGTCATACCGTGAAAACCGTGAGTAAATGCAACGACATCATCACGACCGGTAACTTTTCTGGCCAGTTTTAAAGCAGCTTCAACAGCATTTGTCCCCGTAGGGCCTGTAAACTGCATCTTATACTTCATGTTTCTTGGTTTTAAAATAGTTTCAACAAACTTCTCAATGAAACTTCTTTTTGCACTCGTATACATATCCAGACTGTGAGCCACGCCGTCCTCTTTTAAAAACTCTATCATGGCTTCCTTCATCTTTGGGTTATTGTGCCCGAAATTCAGGACACCGGCACCGGCAAAAAAATCCACATATTCTTTACCGTTTTCATCAACCTGCTTAGCATTGGAAGCAGACTTAAAGACCGTAGGGGCCGCTCTGCAATACGCCCTGATTTCAGACTCCCACTGCTCGAAAATTTTCATGCTGTTAGCCATACTTCACCTCTTATTTATTGTTTAGCCCGGCAAGTTCCACCAAAAATGTACTTACCGGTTCTATCAGTCTGTCGTTAAAATCGTAAGCTGCATTGTGGCAGGCAACATTATGCCCTTCACCGTCATCACTGCCAATCAGAGCATAGGCTCCGGGAATTTCTTCCAGGTAGTAACTGAAATCCTCCGAAGCCATAATCGGCATTTTTATATCGCTCTTCCAATTTTCACCCAACGTGCTTTCCAGACATTTTCTCATATATGCTGCAGAGTCAGCATCATTTACTGTGGCACCGTAACGTTTTCTCAACTCCACTTCAGCCCTGACTCCATAAGCATCGGCAGTTTTCTTTGCAATATTCTCAATCATCTCACCCACTCTGTCTCTCATCAAAGTATCTGAAATGCGTATACTCCCTTCAATCCTTGAATGCTCCGGGATAGTGGTTAAACCGCTCGGAGCTTCAAAAGATGTTACTGAAACTACTGCAGAGTCCTGTGGGGCAACACGTCTGCTCACTATCTGCTGCAACGCTGTTACCACTGCTGATGCTGCCAGAACCGGATCCTTACAGATTTCAGGCTGACTGGAATGGCCGCCTTTACCGTAAAAATCGATATGAAACGTACCGTTAGCAGCCATCACCACACCGTTCGGACACGCTGCCTCACCGAATTTTATACCCGGCCAGTTATGCCAGCCGAAAATATAATCGACATCTTTCAGACATCCTTCTTCCAATATTCTTTTCGCTCCGTGTCCGCCTTCCTCTCCAGGCTGAAACACCAATGTTACCGGCCCGGGCAGGTTTTCTTCATTTCCTTTCAACATAAGGGCGGCAGCTATAAGGGCAGATGTATGTCCATCATGACCGCAGGCATGCATCACACCGGCATTTTTCGATTTATAAGGGACCTCGGTTTTTTCATTAATAGGAAGCGCATCAATATCGGCACGCAGCGCCACATGTCTGCCTTTCGCTTCAGGTGCAAGCATAGCAATTGTTCCCGTTTCGGCACACTTTTTCCACTGTATCCTGTTGTCCGTCAGAATTTCCCTTATATATGCAGCCGTATTATACTCATTCCATGCAGTTTCCGGCTGAGAATGAAGTTTATGTCTCAAGTCAAATGCAAATTTTAGTATTTCTGTCCGCTCTAATGACATTATACAATCCATTGGGAATATATTTTCAAAAGTTACAACAACAAGCACTGTAAAAAATTAAGACCAACGTTGTTTGAAAGCTGCCCAAATTACTGCCGGCAACTACTGATATATACTTAATTTCGGTGTCTATTAACAAAACATAGCTTAAACCGCGTATCTTTCAATAGAAAAAAGCTCTTAATTGAAAAAACAAGTTAAATTTTAGTTTACATTGCCATATTTTAAATATGAAAAATTTCAAACACAATTATACCGTTTTATTTCATGTGTAAATTATATTTTAATTGATATAAGAGAGTGTTATCAAGTTCGCTCTCTATAGTTTTTTCTATATAATTTTGTAATTAAAGTCAATAACAAAACACAATATTCAGTCTTTTTAAATTTAAAATTAAAGTTTCGCACTTAGTTCGGTCATTGCGAACCTCCTGTGGAAACAGGGTTTTGGCAATCTCAAAATAAGAAAAGCATGGGGCTTGCTTCGTCGTTTTCTCTCCTCGCCCTGTTAAATCCGGTTTTACCGGACTGCAGTGCAGCATTTAACAGCGCGAGCAAAGACTTATAAAAAGTGTAAGTGCGAAACTTGAATCATTATTTTAAAATACAGCTTGAAAAAATTTGTTTATATTTTTATTGTACACTACCTGTTTGACATTATTAAAATTTTACAGAGAGATGAAAATGTTCAAAAAATTTGCGGAAAAAAATATAGTCGTTTTTGACGGAGGAATGGGAACAACCATTCAAAATGAATCTATTCCCGAAGCATTGTGGGGGGATTTCCAGGGATGCAATGAATACCTTAATCTCAGTGCTCCTGAAATCATGAAAGATATACACAGAAAATATTTTCAGGCGGGTGCGGACGTTGCTGAAACCAACACCTTCGGTGCAACAAGATTAATTTTAAGTGAATACGGTCTTGAGGACAAAACATATGAAATAAATATTGCCGGAGCAAAATTAGCCCGCGAGGCTGCCGATGAATTCTCCGATAAGTTCGTTTTCGGATCGATGGGCCCCGGAACGAAACTGCCCAGCCTTTCCCAGATATCATTTGACGATTTGTACGAAATGTATACTGAGCAGTCAAAAGGGCTGATCGAGGGTGGTGTTGACGGCCTAATCGTGGAAACTTCACAGGATTTATTACAGATAAAAGCCGCTTTAAAAGCGATTTTCGATAACCTTGAAGAACTAAGCATCGATTTGCCGGTAAGTGTCTCGGTAACAGTTGAAAACACCGGCACGATGCTTGTCGGTTCCGATATTTCAGCCGTAGCTGCACTGATAAGCTCGTATCCTGTTTTTTCGTTGGGGCTAAACTGTGGGCTGGGACCGGATATGATGCATAAGCCACTCAGTAAACTTGTCAAATACTGGGACAAAAATATATCCTGTATTCCTAATGCCGGTTTGCCGGAAAATGTTAACGGAGAAACCGTTTACACAATGACACCTGAAAAGATGGCTAAAATATTCAGAGAGTTGTTAAATGAGTTGCCGTTGAATATCATCGGCGGATGCTGCGGTACCGATTACGAACATATAAAACATCTGAAAGGTATAGCAAAATCTGTTAAACCTTCAAAACCTAGCGGCTCAGCTGCAGGGCTGTCATCAAGCCTTTACACTTCCACCTCACTCACACAGACACCACCTCCGGCTATAATAGGCGAGCGTGCAAATGCCAACGGCAGCAAAGCTTTCAGAAAGCTTTTATTAACCGACGATTATGAAGGAATGCTAAATGTTGCCAAAGAACAGGAAGATTCCGGAGCACATTTTATCGATGTTTGCGTTGCATATGCAGGACGCGATGAAATGCGCGATATGCAGCATTTTGTCAGTTTGTTAAATAAAACCCTTACCGCACCTATAGTGATTGATTCCACTGAACCCCCGGTTATAGAAACTGCTCTTAAAAACTATTCTGGAAAACCAATCATCAATTCGATAAATCTTGAAGACGGCGGCGACAAACTGCACAAAATACTTAATCTTATTCGCGATTACCCTTCCAACGTTATAGCCCTTACAATAGATGAAAACGGCATGGCAATGACAGCGGATGATAAATTCGGGATTGCTGAAAAGATTTATAATATATGGACCAAGGAATACAATTTTGATCCTGAAGGTTTGATATTTGACCCACTCACCTTCTCCATAGGAAGCGGAGATACTTCTCTGCGATTTGCAGCAGTGGAAACATTAAACACCATAAAAATGATAAAAAACAGGTTGAAAGGTGCAAAAACAGTATTGGGAGTCAGCAATGTTTCATTCGGGCTGTCCAAAGAAAGCAGGGTTTTTCTTAATGCCGTTTTTCTGGAGGAAGCAGTAAAGAAGGGTCTGGATATGGCAATTGTTCACGCGTCAAAGCTTATCAGCCTGTCTTCTATGGATAAATATGAAATAAATCTGTGCAAAAATCTTATTTACGGCCGGAAAAATGCCCTTAACGAATTTATCAATCATTTTTCCGGTAAAACCTTACAAAACGAAGAGAAGGATGAGGAAAATATAACAGAAGAAGAGGTTTTGCTCAGAAAACTTAAAAAAGGTGATAAAAAAGATTTGGAGAAATCAATAGACACACTTCTGCAAAAATACAAACCATTTGAAATTATTAATAATATTTTGATGCCCGGCATGAAAGAGATCGGCGAACTTTTCGGCAGTGGTAAGATGCTTCTGCCTTTTGTACTTCAATCAGCGGAAGTCATGAAAATATCTGTTACTTATCTGGAAAAATTTATTAATAAAGAAGATACAGAAACAAAAGGTAAAGTCATTCTGGCCACAGTCAAAGGGGACGTGCACGACATAGGAAAAAACCTGGTGGAAATTATTCTATCCAATAACGGCTACGAAGTGTATAATTTGGGGATAAAAGTCCCTGTTGATGAAATGATCAATAAAGCCAAAGAGGTAAAAGCTGATGCAATAGGGATGAGCGGACTGTTGGTCAAATCCACCGGCATAATGAAAGAAAATATAGCCGAGATAGCTCAAAAGAAACTGGATACAACCGTTCTGCTTGGCGGCGCTGCCCTTACCGAAGGGTTTGTAAAAAATGAATGTGAGCCCCTTTTTGAGGGAAAAGTACACTACTGTGCCGACGCTTTCTCTGCCCTGAAATACCTGAAAACAAAACCATTCCGGAAAAAGAAAATTTCAGGAAAAACAACGGTTAATCAGTTAAAATCGGAAACAGCAAGCGAAAAACAAACAAGAAACGATCTGAGTACTGAAGATATACCCGTCCCGCCTTTCTGGGGCAGCAGAATTGAAAAAAATATTGATATTAACGATGTGTTGAAATTCATGAACAGGCAGACTTTATATAAAACACGGTGGGGTTATAAAAAGAGCAGCGCAAGTACCGAAGAAGAATATATGCAACTGCTAAAGAATGAGGCTGACAGGGAATACAATGAAATACTGTCAAAACTTAATAATGAAATTAATATTAATCCCAAAATAAGTTACGGATATTTTAAATGTCAGAGCAATGAGGAAACATTAAAAATATATACTGCAGATGAAAAACAAATCTCCGCTATTGATTTTCCGCGAAGCTCCAAGCCACCGTTTCTCAGTATTCCCGACTATTTCAAAGACCACAAATCGGGGGAATTTGATGTTTTACCGCTGCAGATCGTAACACTCGGAAATGAACCGGCCGAATACACAAAACAATTAAATGAAAATCATAACTATAAAAAATACTTTCTTCTTCACGGATTTTTTACAGAACTTACAGAAGCTCTGGCGGAATTCTGGCATAAAAGGATAAGAGAAGAACTTAAAATCAATAAGTGGGATTCCGGCTCTATTGACGGCATATTAAACGGAAAATACAGGGGTTTGCGCTACAGTTTCGGTTATCCATCATGTCCTGATTTGTACGGAAATAAAATAATCGGAGACCTGCTTTCAATGGAAAGGATAAACATTAGCCTGACCGAGACCTATCAGATGGTGCCGGAATTCACTACCAGCGCAATTATCGTGCACAATCCAATGGCTGAATATTTTACACTGTGAATGATAGTTAGAGGTTGTTGGAGGTTCACCCTGTTAAATGCTGCCAAAGGCAGCCCACCGTAGGTGGATTTAACAGGGTAGTCGGTGGTGGTAAAAAAAGAGATTCCCCACTTCGTTCGAAAGGATGCCTGCGGCTAGCACAAGTCGTTTAGAACTGGTAAATATGTGTAACATTCTATTTAGCTATCACTGTTAGACAGTTTTTTGTCATCCCGACCGAAGTGGAGGGATCTCCTTGTCAATCAGCTATTTTCATACCGCCCCTAACCCCTCCTATTCTTAGGAGGGGGAACTGACCTCCCCCCCTATTTTAGGGGGAGATTCAGAGGGGGTACATTTTGTCAAACAACGCTATAGATCTCTCGACTCCACTCCGTTCTGCTCGAGATGACATTTCTTATCATCCCCTGTCTTGTTGAATGCTGAAGGCAAATAGCAAAGCTATTATTTAACAGGGGGGGGGGCGAAGCCGAGAGGTTTCTATCGATACGCTAATAATTTCTCCGTTGGCTACGATGCTAAATTTTACCGCCCGCACAAAGCGAAACCTCTTAATAACTACAAAAGGTATGAAAAGAAACACTTTTCAAGATTTTTATAAATTTAAACAATTAAGCACTTAGAACTTAACACTTGGCGCTATTGTTATTCATCCGGATGAAGAACAGCATGAAGGAACTCTTTGGTTCTTTCTTCTTTCGGCTCCGTAAGTATTTCATCCGGCGGACCCTGCTCCACAATTGATCCACCATCAATAAAACATACCCTGTCGGATACCTGTCTGGCAAACGGAATTTCATGTGTAACAAGAAGCATAGTAAATTCGTGCTGTTCAGCAAGCTTACGGATTACCTGTAAAACTTCACCAACGAGCTCCGGATCGAGTGCCGAAGTTGGCTCATCAAAAAGCAGAATTTTAGGTCTCATTGCCAATGCCCTGGCTATACCAACGCGTTGCTGCTGCCCCCCGGAAAGCTGCGCAGGAAATTTATCCGCCTGATCAGACAGCCCCACCATCTCAAGAAGCTCATCAGCCCTTTCAACAGCTTCTTTTTTTGATAGCCCCAGCACTCTTATCGGCGCTTCCGTCAGATTACGACGAACTGTCATATGCGGAAACAGGTTAAACTGTTGAAAAACCATTCCAAGCTTTGAGCGCATCTTTTTCAAATGTTGGTCACTTGCAGGAGCAAGTTTGCCGTTGTTTTCTTCATGCCATAATGGCTCTCCGTCAACATAAACCACCCCTTCATTAATAGGCTCCAGCGTCATCAAAATTCTGAGTATCGTGGATTTACCAGAGCCTGAAGGTCCGATAATCGTTACCATCTCATTGGACTGGACTTCAAACTCAAGTTCTTTCAGCACGACGTGATCACCGAACTTTTTCGTAACTTTATCAAATTTAATCATGGGTTCGCTCATTTTTACCTCTCTTATTTAAATGGTATTCCGCTCTTGGGAAGTTTCATGTCTATAAAACGCACCAAAAATGATACCAGTAACGTCATTATCAAATATAATCCCCCCACCATCGACAGAGGAACAAGATAATTATAGGTTCTGTCACCGATAATTCTGGCTATGGTCATCATTTCCAAAACAGTGACAACGCTTAAGATGGGAACGTCTTTCATAATGGAAACAAGATAATTACCCAAAGCAGGAATAATACGTGGTATAGCCTGAGGCAGAATAATATAAAAAAAACCATAAGCAGATGGTAAATTCAAAGCCTTGAGAGCTTCGTGCTGCCCCCAGGGTACAGCTTCCAATCCCCCTCTGTAAACCTCGGCACAATATGCGCTGTACTGCAAACCAAGTGCAATAGCACCGGCAACAAAAGCCGGGAGAGTAATACCGGTAAGCTGAGGGAGGACGTAAAAAACAAAAAACAACTGTATAAGCAGCGGTGTATCCCGCAAAAACTCAATAATAAAAGCGGCCGGATAGCTGATTATCTTTAGCGGTGCTCCTTTCAAGGCCGCCAATACTAAGCCGATAACTATGGCCAAAATAAAACCCACAACTGTAGCTTTTAATGTTGTAATAAGCCCTATCAGTAAAATAGGGAGAATCGAGGTTGCAAAAGCAAGATTTGAAGCTGTATTCCATTCAATCCCGAATAACATCACTTACCTCCCGCTGCACGGCGCCAGGTGCCAACATATTGACTGAGCATTTTGAGCATACCTGCTAATACCAGAGCCATACCGAAATACATAAAAAGAGCCAGCGTATAGACGACTGCACTTTCCTGAGTAAGATTCCTGAGTCTTTCGGAGACAAAAGCCAGATCCGATATTGTAATAAGAGAAACCAAAGCGGTATCCTTCAAATTCTGAATGGCAAGATTGCCAAAAGCGGGCATCATTTCAGGTATTGCCTGAGGCAGAGCGATACGCCATAGTGTTTGTTTGGGAGTAAAATTAAGAGCAGTAGCTGCTTCATATTGTTTTTTAGATACAGCCTGTATGGCGCCTCGCACAACCTCAGCACCGTATGCACCAATATTTGCAGATAATGCCATAACCCCTGCAACTATAGGCGGAATACGCATATTAAGACCTATAATATCCCCCACCAGCGGTAAAGCATAAAACAGCCAGAACATCTGCACCAGTAAAGAAGTGCCTCTGAATACTTCAATGTATGCAACGGATGGGATTTTAAAATACCAGTGGCGGGCAAGTTTTCCGAGTCCAAATAAAAAAGAAAAAACAGCCCCGAGAATAGTGGAATAAAACGTTAACTTAACTGTAATCCAAGCCCCGTCCATCATAGGTCCTAAATAATCAATCCAGTTCATTCATTCCTCCGTTACCCCGAATACAGGGAATAATGAGAAAGCGCCCGGCTTTCAACACCGGACGCTTTAAGATACTGTCTCGCTTAAATACCTTCTCCAGAGCAAAGCTCTTCAGTAGTATGTTTAAAAGAACCTTCTATATCAGAAGGTGTAAACCCGTTTTTCTCGAGAATATTTCTCCACTCCTCAGTTTTTTTAAACTTTTTCAGCTCTTTACTGAACGCTAATCGAAAATCATCGGATCCTTCATTAAAGGTAAAACTGCCCCAGCTACGGATCTCTTTACCGTCTATAACCGGATCTTTAAAAGGATCGGCCAGTTCAACTGTATCATTCTTCTTCGCCAGATTAGCTGCTGTCAGACCTGTAGCAGCATAAGCATCGGCTCTTCCTGTGGCCACAGTTGAAATAGCGTCAGCATTGGTCTGAATCATAACCATTTGTGACTGCGGCACACCGATCTCCTGAAGCATTTCAAGCTGATCGGCGCCAGCCATAAGGGCAACTTTCAGATCCTCACGCTTGACAAAGTCCCTATGTGCATGAATATCTTTGGGATTTCCGGCTTTTACCAGCAGTCCTTCCCCATAGGAAGAATTGGGTACTGTAGCATAATCCACCTGTTTACAACGCGGAGGCAGAATAGCCTGCTCTGCAGCCGCCATATCAAAACGATTTGCTTTTAAACCGGGTATAAGAGAACTGAAGCTTGTTACAACCCACTGAATATCCTCAAAACCCATACGATTCAAAACCGCTCTGGCAACTTCCGGTCCGGCTCCCATTGCATTACCGCCTGCATCTACATAACCGTAGGGAATTTCATTTGCAGTGGCAACACGAACAAATCCTCTTTCTTTAATGTCCTTAAGTGTAACCTGAGCTGAAGCGACACCAGCTGATAAAAGTGCGAACAACCCCACTGCCAATAAGCTGATTCCTAACTTTCTAAATTTGTTAAACATAATCACATGCCTCCTTTACTCGCTTTTTTATAAGCGGCTCTTTTAAACCGACTTATTCTTACCATTTATATTAAAACCTTCGCTACCATCCGTAAAGGTTTTACATTCACCAGTGAATCAGTTAAAGTATATCATCTATTTGCAAGCTAACATAATATAAGTATTTTATATAAAAAAAAACGGGGTTTGTCAAATTGTTTATCGCACCCTTTTTCCAAAACCTATTGATATATTTGATAAAATATTAAGTTTATTTTATAATCATTCAAAATTGAACAAATATGAAAAATTTTTTATATCCCGCAGGAAACCGGGGTTTTAATCAATTATAATTCAATTTTGAAAGACGGGGTATCATCCGGAACAGATACCCCAAATCAAATCAGATATCATTAAAAACAAGACCTGTCTGTAATTTCGGATAAAAGTAAGTGGATTTTTGCGGCATCACATATCCGCTTTCAGAAATCTCTCTGACGACTTCAATGGGTACACCGTTCAAAATAAACCCCACTGCTTTATTTTTTTTAGCTGCTTCACGTACTTTTTCCTCACTCTGCATAAAAGAAATGCCTTCTTTATTAAGAAGTTTATCTTCAGAAAAACCCATGACATCTTTTAAGATAAGTTCCTGAAGAATATAGGTATCAACCCTTCGATAAACGGGGTGGAGTTTTTCATAATTATCGTCCTTAATTGACAGACCGTAGTACTTATTCCCGCAAATCATTACTATATTACAATTCTCTTTCTTATTCAGAAATTCCTCATAGCGGGTATGTTCAATCTCCTCAACAACAAAGTAATTTTCCAGTTTCTCAAAAAACGCCTTTTCATCAAATTGGTCGTCCGGATCAACCACCCTGTGGGTTGGGAAAATTTTCAAGCCTTCATCATAAAAGTTAACAAACATCATCATTGCAAAATCATAAGGTCTTACTTCATCAGCAGCATCCTTGTTCCTCTTTCTGAAAAAATCCCTTAAATTAAGTGATGTTTCATATCTATGATGTCCATCTGCAATGTAAATTGCCTTGTATGACATAAATCTCGATATTTTATTAACAATATCCTGATCCTGAATAAGCCACAGAGTGTTTTTTACTCCATCATCGTCAACAGCTGAAGCTGCAGGCATTGTCTTTTTAGCACTGGAAAAAGCCTTTTCCATCTCCTTTTCCCTGTCCATATACAAACCGAAGATCTGGCTGAAGTTCGCTTTGCATGTTTTCATCAGTTCATAGCGGTCTTTTTTCGGGCCGGCCAATGTCTTTTCATGGGGGAAAACTTTCCCTTTACCAAACTCTTCCAGTTTTAATAAACCAATGAAGCCGGTTCTTACATATTTTTTACCTTCATATTGATACTCCTGTTCATAAACGTAGAAAGACGGCACATCATCTTTCACCAGGACTTTTTCCGATTTCCATTGATTGTAAATTTTACCGGCATTATTGTACTTATCTTTGCCATCAGGCAGGATAAGGCGCACAACATTATATGGAGACTTTGTTTTAAAACTCTCTTTTTCTTCCTCACTGATCACATCATAAGGTGGTGAGACAACATGTTTCAAAAGAGCTTTTTCCAGATTGTATCTTACTCCTCTAAAAGGTTTAACGGTAACCACAACTAACCCCCCGTTATCTGCATATTATTCTGGCAAACTTGCGTTTACCGACTTTTATAATATATTCCCCGACTGAGGGGCTCATTTCCAGATCTCCGATTTTCTCTCCGTTCAAAGACACAGCCCCCTGCTTGACAAGCCTTCTGGCCTCACTGTTACTGGAAGCAAAATTAAGTTTTCTGATTATATCCAGCATACTTTCATTATTAACTTCCAAAACCGGCATCTCCTCCGGATTTTCCCTTTTGGAAAACACTTTTTCAAAATTTGACTTGGCTTTTTCTGCTGCACTTTTATCGTAAAAACGTTCCACAATTTCGTATGCAAAATCCTTCTTAACATCCATAGGGTGTAGTTTACCGTTTTTAATATCTTTTTTTAATTCTTCTATGGACTTCATACTTCTGTCGCTCAACAAAAGCATATAGCGAAACATAAGGTCATCAGAAACAGACATAATTTTACCGAACATATCGGAAGGGTTTTCAGTGATGCCGACATAATTATTCAGCGATTTGCTCATTTTTTGTACACCGTCAAGACCTTCAAGAATCGGCATAGTCAAAGCAATCTGGGGTTCCTGACCGTAAGCCTTCTGAATCTCTCTGCCCACAAGAAGATTGAATTTCTGATCAGTTCCACCTAACTCTACATCCGCTTTTAATGCAACGGAATCATAAGCCTGAACCAGGGGATACAAAAATTCATGAATACTTATTGACCTGTTGGATTTATACCGCTTGTTAAAGTCGTCCCTTTCCAGCATTCTGGCCACGGTATGCCGGGAAGCCAGCTTAATCATGTCCGCAGCAGTCATCTGATTCATCCAGTTGCTGTTAAAAGCGATCTCCGTTTTTTCAGGATCAAGTATTTTAAAAACCTGTTCCTTGTATGTTTCGGCATTTTTCATTATTTCTTGTCTTGTCAAAGCCTTTCTGGTTTCAGACTTGCCTGAAGGATCACCTATCATACCGGTAAAATCACCTATAAGAAAGATTACCTGATGACCCAGCTCCTGAAAATGTTTTAGCTTTTGTATCAACACAGTGTGCCCAAGATGCAAATCGGGAGCTGTAGGATCGAAACCGGCTTTTACTCTGAGAGGTTTCTCCTCTTTGATGGATTTCTCTATCTTTTTGACCAGCTCTTCTTCAACGATAATCTCTTCAGCCCCCCTTTTTATGTGCTGAAGTTGATCTTTTAAAGGCAGCAAATTTTCCTCCTATAAATACATTTTATTCAGATAAATATCAATAATCCTGTTACCATAGAAAATATAAAAAATTGTTGCAAGAGAAATAAAGGGTCCGAAGGGAATGGGAAAGTTCCTGCTTCCTTTCCATATAATAAACGGCAGCCCCACAACTACTCCTGCCAGTGAACTGAAAAACAATATAAAAAATAACGGTTTAAAACCAAGAAATGCACCTATCATTGCAAAAAGCTTTAAATCGCCTCCGCCCATACCTTCTTTCTTTGTCAAAAGATAATAAACAAAAGAAGGAACCCACAGAATCAGGAACCCCGCCGCAGCTCCGATAACAGAATTAATTATTCCCGGGTGGAAAAAAAAGGAAAGTATTAAACCTACACCGATGCCGCCTATGGATATTTCATCCGGTATTATTCCGCATTCATATTTTTGATTAAAAGCGGTAAACAGATCTGTAAAAGCTGCAGTAAGGAGTAAAAAAACAAAAATGAAATATTTTATCAAAATAAAACTGAACCCTACTTTAATAAAAACAGATAAAAATAAAAATGCTGTAACCAACTCCACCAATGGATATCTGAAAGAGATTTTTTCACCACAATAGCGGCATTTCCCCCTGAGTAGCACAAAGCTCAGCACCGGAATATTGTCGTAAAATTTAATTTTAGCAGCACAGATGGGGCAGCTGGAAGATGGAGTTATTATAGAAAGCCCGTCAGGTAAACGTGCAATAAGAACATTCATAAAACTTCCAAAGATTAATCCCAGGAGAAAAACAAGAGACGGAATCATCAAAAATATTATCCGATTTTACTAAAAGATGATCTTTCATACATTGTTAAGGAGTAATCCATAAAGCTAAAAAAATCATGAAATATAGTCCAAGGTAAAATAAAAGCTTCGTTGCTGTTAAACATCATTATCCACCTCTTCTGCGGACAAAAAGATTGAGCCGTGCTGATCAGCAAATTTCACACATTCTTCAAAATCCACAACGAAAGTTTTCCCGGCCTCTATAGCCAAAACAGAGCCGTTATTATCTGCTATTTTCTTCAATGTGTCAACACCGACTGTAGGAACATCAAACCGTTCGTCCTGCCGGGGTTTGGCAGTTTTTACAACAACCGCTTTCCCGCGGGCTAACCTGCATCCGCGCTCTATAGCAATATCTGTTCCTTCTATGGCTTCCACAGCCATTACAGCTTTATTTTTAACAACAACAGTCTGGCCGATATCAAGCCTTCCCAGCTCTTTAGCAGAAATCAGCCCGAACCGAATATCCTCTAACTGTTTTTTATCCGGCTTCTTTTTGGTGAACACACCTTTCTCAGCAAGAAGACCTTTTAGTACTTCCGTTTGTTTTAAAACCTCTATCCCCTCACTTTTCAGAAGCTCAACAACGGCAAGCATAATCGTATCATCCTTTCTGTCTTTCAGATTTAATAATGTTTTTACTGCGAGCATATCAAATTTCAGATTACTGTAAACGAGTTCTTTGGTTATCTTTCCGGCAAAGAGGACATCCTTAATGCCCTCATCCTTCAAAATTTTCAGAATTTTTTTTATTTGTGTGACGCTTACCGTATAAATTTTTCTGCTATAAAGAGAAAGATTTTCGGAAACAGACTCAGACAATGCTATAATAACAACGTCATAACCTTTTTCCGACAATGTTTCGGCAGCAATCAGGGATATTTTACCATACCCGGCGATCAGGCCTATTTTCAAACAGATACCTCACATCGGCCTTCTTTTTTGCTGATTATTCCATCAACTTTAAGAGCAAGTTTAAGAGATCTAAGCTCATGCTCCACTGGGATCATTCTTACGACATTCCCTTTTACACAATCCACAAAATGTCTGATTTCAAGCATCAACGGATTATCTTTGTAGACAAACAGTCTTTCGGTAATATACTCATTTTTGTATCTGAGTTCTCTCTCACCGAAGATATGCTGTGAAGAGCCTTTACGGTAAATATTTATATCCTGGTTTGTGTAATCCAGAAATACAAATGTGTCTTCCTGACTGATGCTGAGCGTTCTGTCCTTTTTCTGGGTTATCCGGCTTACAATAATATTAGCAACTGCATTATTCTCAAAAATGAGATTTACCGAAGCGAAATCGGGCAGATTGGAATAAACTTTGCTCCCCTTTGCTTCAACATCTACCACATCTTTACCAACAATATTAAGAATAATATCAATATCATGAATCATCAAATCCAAAATAATACTGTCATTCTTCACTCTCTCGTCATAGGGGCCCACCCTTCTGGATTCAATGAGAAAGGGATTCCTGACAATTTTTTTCAACTCCTGAACAGCTCCGTTAAATCTTTCCACATGGCCGATATGCAGAGTAAGCTCTCTTTGCCTTGCTATTTCAAAAAGTTCCTGGGCTTCTTCGATGTTTGTCGTAATCGGTTTTTCCACAAGCACATGTTTATCAGCCAGAAGGCAATCTTTCACAATTTGATGATGGTATTTAGTAGGAGCGGCCACCGTGACAGCATCCACTTTATCCAAAATCTCCCTGTAATCCGTAGATCCTGCAACATTGTGGTGTTGAAGTGTTCTATCCAGCACTTCTTTATTCACATCACTCAAAGCAGCAAGTTCAATATCTCTGATTGTTTCATACAGGTTCAGATGATATTTACCCATCCGGCCCAATCCGATTAAACCCATTTTCAACATAACTATCTCCTTAAAACCCCGCGTTTTGAATTCCTGAGAAATTCTGCAAAATCTCTCACCTCTGCAGAATCTGACAATTTCAATATTTCGTTGACTGCATCGTCTATCAGATATTCTTTGTTTAAAAAAATTCTCATAACCTTTTTCAAGTCGCTCAACTGCTCCCTTTTAATGCCGCTTCTTCTCAAACCCACAGAATTTAAACCGTGTATTATTGGAGGGTTTCCCTCGGCAAGGCAGAAAGGAGGTACATCCTTTGTTATTCTTGAGAAACCGCCAATCATGGCACCTTTACCAATTCTGACAAACTGATGTATCCCGGCCATCCCGCCGAAAACTACGTTATCTCCCACATAAACATGTCCGGACAAACCGACAAAAGACGTAACAATAACATTATTGCCCACCTTACAGTCATGCCCGATATGCGAAGTAGCCATTATATAACAATTATCACCTATTTCAGTAACCCAGTCTTCCTTTGTACTGGCCCTGTGTATAGTGGCAAATTCTCTGATAGTGCAGTTTTTGCCAATAATTAATCTGGTGGCTTCATTTTTAAATCCGATATCCTGAGGAGCTCCTCCTACATGGACATTAGGGGAAAGTAAAGTGTTATCACCGATTTCCGTATATGCTTCCACAATGCTGTTTCTGCCGATTCTAACATTTTCACCTATTCTGCAGCCCTCACCTATAAAAGCTCCTGCATCCACCTGTGCACTTTCTGAAACAACAGCATCAGAGCTTATCCGAGCACTACTGTCTATCATTCTTTCTCCCTGATCATGGCCATAAACTCAGCTTCACAAACAGTTTCACCTTCCACAGAAGCGACCCCTTTCATGCGCCAAATATTTCTCTTACGTTTCAACAATTCTACATCCAATATCAAATTGTCGCCGGGAACCACAGGTTTTCTGAACTTCACATGCTCAATAGCCATGAAATAAACAAGATAATCACCCACGTTATCCTCATCTATCCTGTTAAAGGCCATAAGTCCGCCTGCCTGCGCAAGCGCCTCAACAATAAGTACGCCCGGCATCACAGGATTATCGGGGAAATGACCCTGAAAAAACTGCTCGTTAAACGTTACATTCTTCAAAGCCTTTAACTTATCTCCATCTACTTTTAAAACCCTGTCCACAAGCAGAAAAGGATATCTATGAGGCAGCCTGGATATAATATCTTTAATGTTCATTTTCCTCTTCCTCTTTTTTCTTCATATACCTGACAACTTTATATAAATCTTTAAAAGCGCTTACATTCCTTCTCCATAACCTGTGTTCTATAACGGGAACACCTGAATATATGCCTTTTTTTTCAATGTCAGAGGCCACACCGGATTTGGAGCCAACCATAGTACCGTCCGGGATATTAACATGGTCAGCCACTGCAGTCTGTCCGCCCAAAATAACAAAGTCCCCTATACAGCTGCTACCGGCGATAGCTGCCTGAGCAACAATTATGCAATGTTTACCAATTTTCACATTATGTCCAATCTGTACCAGATTGTCAATTTTCGTCCCCTTTCCGATAACGGTGGCAGAAAGCGTACCCTTATCCACAGAGCAGTTGGAGCCTATTTCAACATTATCCTCTATAACAACACGCCCTATGTGCTTGATTTTCAAATGCCCCTGTTTTGTATTGACAAAACCGAAACCGTCTGAGCCAACAACCGTTCCCGCATGGATAATCACATTGTTACCTATCATACAGTTGTCATATATTGACACATTGGGATAAATAATGGTGTTATCACCGATGGTAACATTACTTCCTATTACTGCACCGGCATTTATTTCACAAGCTTTCCCGATCTTACTGCGGGAACCGATACTGACATTATTTCCAATATAAACATCATCCGCAACTGCTGCATTTTTGTCCACATGGGAAGACTCCGAAATAAACCCGGCCGGCTGCTCATCCGGATAAAATATATCGATAATACATTTTAAAGCATACTTATAATCGTCCACAAGAATAGCAGGCTTATTGAGAAAATTACTATATTTATCAAATACTTTTGCAGGGACGACAAAAGCAGAAACCTTTGAAGTATCATACTGTTCAAGCATTTTCATATCATTGACAAGCACAAGTGAATTATCAGCTATTTCCTTAATATCAGAAATATTTTCAACTTCTGCATCATCACCTGAAAGCCTGGCACCGATTTTATCGGCAATATAACTAAGCTTCATAATCAGTTGTTTTCATTGTTCCATTCTTTATTATATCTTTCGATTACAATAGGAGTAATATCAACCGTTTCCGAATTATGAACGACACCTGCTTCCTGCTTTTCCATAACTATGTCATATTTTAGTTCCTTGCCGAGTTCTTTTACAACCTGTATCAAGTCTTCGGTAATCCTGTTAACATATGACCTCTCCTGCCTTTTCAACTTCGAATTGGAGTCTTCGATCATCCTTTTTAAATTTTTAAGTTTGTCCTGATACTCTGCCATTTTATTCTGTTTTGCCTGTTCTGAAAGTACACCGCTTTGACTGTTGAGCTCAGTCTGCATATTCTGCAGTTTGTCTCTTCTTCCCTGAATTTTTTCCTGCATTTCCTTATACTTTTTTTCCATCTTACTTGCTGCAGCCTTTCCGGCTTCACATTCATCAAGAGCTTTCTGCATATCAACAATACCTACTTTAAGTTCAGCAAAAGCCATTGATGTCAAAGCAAAAATAAACATTAAACTAATCACTGCTATTTTTTTCACAATTACCTCCTGGTTTTATATTAACTTTTTTAAAACGTACCGCCTATTGAAAAATCCCATTTTCCGCCGTTATTATCGTCTCTGTCATTTAACCTGTAACCGTATTCCAGACGGAGAGGGCCGATGGGACTAAACCACCTGAAACCACCACCCACAGACCTCCGTAAATTACGGCTAAAGTAATCTTCATTGTTGTCATAAGCCTGACCGGCATCATAAAACAACACACCTTTCAGGTTAGCAGCCTCAGACAAAGGGAAAATAAGTTCGGCATTAAATAACAGGTATTTATTACCGCCATACTCATATCCATCCTCATCAACCGGTGATATATCACCATAATCGTATCCCCTGACACTGTGCATGCCACCAAGTCTGTAGCGCTCAGTCACCGGCAGTCGTTTGTCATTTAAAGACTTCATATAACCGGCTTCACCGTGCAGCATACCCACAAATTTCCACCACATAGGAAAATACTGACTGGTCTCTGCTTCGATTCTGTAATAATTTGTTGTGCCGCCTAAAAATTCATCGGCATACTTAAAAGACAGAGAAGACTTGTTCCCTTTCGTAGGTTGAACAGGATGGTTTAACGTATTCCATACAATCTTTGGAGTAATACTTACAGTAGTTTCCGTTCCTTTCTGTTCCCAGATATATCTCGAGGCATCATCGTCTATTGAGCTTATTTTCACTTTTTCATAGGCAAGTTTATAGTACATATAAAGCTTTTGTCGGATAATCGGATGCCCCAAGCGTACAGCACCGCCTGTTTGTTCTTTTGTATATTCATAGTAACTGCGCCTATAGTTAAAAAGATCAAAACCAAAGGTAATCGGACGGTCAAACAACCAGGAATTTGTAAAGCTCAGGGTATAATCTGCTCGTTCAGAAGAAAATTCTGACTTCAAGCTGATATCATATCCATAACCCAGTAAATTCTTCTGAGACACCTGTACCATACCTACAGTACCATCAAGTGTTGAGTATCCGGCACCTACAGTAAACATACCGGTGGGTTTTTCCTTAACATCCAGCTTTAAATCAATGCTTTTGTTGTCCACCCTGTTTTCAACCAGCTTAACCTGCTCGAAATAGTTAAGGTTTTCAATGTGTCTTTTGGACTGTTGAATTTTCAAACTGTCGTATTTGTCCTTTTCAACGATATTAAACTGTCTTCTGATAACTCTGTCCCGTGTTTTCGTATTGCCGGTAATATTTATTTTACTGATATAATAAAGATTGTTTTCCGTTATTTTATAAGTGATATTAACTTTTCTGGTATCCTCATTGACAGCCGTACTCGGATTAACATTTGCATAAGCATACCCGATCTTGGTAAACGCTTTCGTCAACGACTCTATATCTTTCTGGAACTTCTCACTTTTAAAAAGATCACCCTCTTTAAGGGTAATAACCTTTCTCAAATATTCATCTGAACGGTGTTCATTTCCCTCAAAGCTTATTTCACCGATATGGTACTGTTTGCCTTCCTGAATGCGGAAAATAAGAGTAATTTCCGTTTTATCCTTATTATAGATCACCTCGGGTTTTCCCACTTTTGCCTGAATATAACCGTTATTAAGATAAGTGGCTCTTATACGCTGTCTGTCAATAGCCAGTTCCTGGGATTTTAATTTACCACTGCCTGTAAACCATGAGAAGAAACCTTTTTCACTTGTCTGAATAACATCTTTCAGCTTGTCATCGGATATATTGTCATTCCCGTAAAAGTTGATTTCTTCAACTTTTGCTTCCTTTCCCTCATTGATGTTAAATATTATATCAACGGTATTGTCAGGTCCCTCTTCTACAGAAAAATTTACTTCAACATTATAATAGTTTCTGTCCTGATATTCAGCTATTATAGTTTTTACTGCGTTTTCGATAGCAGATTTCTCAAAGGTTTCTCCTTCTTTAATGGAGATTTTCTCCAGCAGGGCTCCCCTGTCGATTTCTTCATTCCCTTCAAAGTAAATATCATTAATAAACGGTTTTTCCTCTAGAATGTATGTCACAATTACTTTGTCTGTAACCTTCAAATCAACCTTGATGTTAATAAAAAGACCTGTTTTATACAAACGTCCGATGGACTTGTCAATTTCCGCCAGATCAAATTCAGCACCTTCCTGAACAGCTTTTTCAAGAATTTTTTTATCAGGTACCCTCTTGTTACCCTCGACTATCACCCGATCGATCGTGGCTGCGTTCACTGTAAAAGCTGCAGCCAACACTATCAAAATAACCTTCAAATAAAATCTCATAAAATCACTCATCCAGTACATTTATTATATTTTTTATCCTTCCAGATTTACACTTGGATAAATTTTTGTTTGCCACAAGACGTGCCGTTGATTCAAGAATTGTTTCAACTTCCTCAAGGCCGTTCTTTTCAAGCGTTTCCCCTGTAGAAACAAGGTCTACGATAAAATCCGACAAATTGAGTAAGGGAGCAATTTCAATAGAACCGTATAATTTTACTGTTTCTACAAATATTCCTTTGGAAGCAAAAAAGTCCTTAGTTATATTGACAAATTTAGTTGCCACACGCATATCGTGAGCATATAAAGAACCTATGCCTTTTTCAGCTGCCACACAAAGTCTGCAATAGCCAAATCCAAGATCTTTAAACTCGTAGAGATCAGGATTTAATTCCAGAAGAATATCCTTGCCAACAACACCCAAATCACATGCCCCGTGCTCCACATAGGTGGGTACATCCATATTCCTTATCAAAAGAAAACGAACTTTCCCTTTTGTATCTTCAAAAATTAGTTTGCGGGATTTAAAATTAATACTTTCTTTGTTGATGATACCACGGCTGTCCAAAAGGTTCACCGTCTCTTCAGCCAGGCGTCCTTTAGGCAGCGCTATTGTCAAATAATCATTCATCGGCTACCCTCTCAACGCCAACACCAAGTGCTGCCATCTTTTTATCAAAATTATCATAGCCTCTGTCCAAATGATAAACCCTGTGGATATGACTTTCCCCTTCAGCAAGCATTGCAGCAATAAACAAACCGGCGCTGGCCCGCAAATCAGAGGCCATAACATGAGCACCTGTAAGCTTGTCCACACCCTTCACAACAGCTGACCTGTTTTTAAGTGTAATATCTGAGCCCATACGCTTCATCTCCGCCACATGCATAAAGCGGTTTTCGAAAATATTTTCCGTTATCACAGAAATACCCGATGCCACTGTCATACATGCCATAAACTGAGCCTGCATATCCGTGGGAAACCCCGGATATGGCTGAGTACTTACGTCCGCCGAAACAGGTCTTTTATTAGCTGAAGCTACTATACAATCACCTTTTATATCAACATTGAGACCTATTTCTTTCAGTTTATCCAGCATTACACCCATATGTTCCACCGGTGCATTTTCCAATTTCAATTCCCCGCCAACAGCTACAAGGGCACATAGAAAAGTACCGGCTTCTATCCTGTCAGTCATAACCGAATAACTACACGGCTTTAATTCTTTAACACCTCTAATAGTGATTGTCGAAGAACCCGCCCCTCTAATATCTGCTCCCATTTTATTCAAAAAATTTACCAAATCAATAACTTCAGGTTCCCTGGCGGCATTCTTTATCACAGTCACACCTTCAGCCAGAACAGCAGCCATTATAATATTTTCGGTTCCTGTAACGGTCACAATGTCGAAATTGATATCAGCTCCTTTAAGTCCGTCACAATCTGCCTCAATATAGCCGTGTTTAATACCGATATTTGCCCCCATCTGTGCCAGGGCTTTTATGTGAAGATCAACCGGACGCTCACCTATAGCACAGCCTCCTGGTAGAGAGATTCTGGCTTTCTTTCTTTTTGCAAGGAGGGGCCCCAGCATAAGAACTCCCGCCCGCATCATCTTTACCAGCTCATAAGGAGCAGTATAAAAGTCTCTGTTTTCAACATTGAGTACAGTTACGTCATTCTGCACCTGGCGCGAAGTTATACCAAGTACATCAAGCATGCCCAGCATAGTGGTAATATCCCTCAGTTTAGGGACATTACTCAGATAGTACTCCCCTTCGGCCAAAATGGTTGCGCAAAGGATAGGCAGAGCAGCATTTTTAGCACCGCTGACCTTCACACTCCCGTTTATGCGATTTCCACCTTTAACAATCAGTTTTTCCACATCATTATCCTGTCATGCCCGGCCAGATCTTTAATAAAGTCGATGTTTTCATTATTGTATATTAATTTAAGATCCTTTTTATGAGCATTTCCTATTTCATAAAAAACAATTGTATCTCTTTTACATAATTTATTCAGCTTAGACAATAGCTTTTTATAAAAAAACAATCCTTTATCCGGAGCAAAAAGAGCCCCTTTAGGTTCAAAAAGAATTGATTTTTCATATTTGTCGGTTTCTGAAACATAGGGCGGGTTGCAAATAATAATATCAAAACGTGTTCGCAGTAACATATTCGAATCGAGCATATCGGCGCAAACAAATACTGCATCACTGTCCAGACCATGCATTACAGAATTTTTTTTGGCAATATTAAGGGCATTATAACTTTTATCCACCCCAACTCCGTTAAAGCCTTGTAGCTCTTTAAGCAGTGTAAGCAGAATACATCCGGAGCCTGTCCCTAAATCAAGTATCAAGCCATTCTCTTGTTTCACATGTTTTAAAACAGTATCCACCAAAATTTCAGTTTCATTTCGGGGTATCAGTACATTATCATCAACATAAAACTCTCTGCCGTAAAACTCCCTGCGTTTAGTTATATAAGCTACAGGAATGCTTTTATCCAGTTTTTGCAATATATTATCAAAATCAGAAAGTGGTGAGAATTTAGTATTAAAATAAAAAGCTAATTTATTATAAGGATTCCCGGCTGCATATGATACCAAATCACAGGCATCACTTTTGGATAGATTATAACGCTCACACAGAGCGGAGATTATTTCGGAAATATTTTTTTCTTTCCACCATTTTAAAGCCATAAAACATTTACAACCCGGCTTCTTTCAGTCTTTCCGTCTGATCGTATGTCCAGAGAGCTTCAAGTAATTCGTCAATTTCCCCTTCCAGGAACTTATCCAAACTGTGACTTGTGTAATTAATTCTGTGGTCGGTTACACGGTTTTGGGGGAAATTGTATGTCCTGATCCTTTCACTTCTGTCACCTGTTCCCACCTGGAGTTTCCGGTTTTCGGCAATTTCCTCTTCCTGCTTTTTAATTTCCATATTAAGAAGCTTTGCTTTGAGAAGCTTCAATGCCTTATCCTTGTTCTTATTCTGACTCCTTGCATCCTGACAGGAAACCACAATACCACTGGGCTCATGCGTTATTCTCACTGCCGAATCGGTAGTATTAACATGCTGTCCGCCTGCACCGCTTGCCCTGAAAACATCAATCCTCAGATCATTTTGATCTATTTCCAGCTCTACATCTTCGGCTTCCGGGAGAACTGCAACAGTGCAAGCCGAAGTGTGTATCCTGCCGCCGGATTCCGTTTCAGGAATCCGCTGCACCCTGTGACCGCCGGCTTCAAATTTCAGATGACTGTAAGCTCCTCTGCCCTTAATCAAAATTATAACTTCCTTGTATCCGCCCACACCGGTCTCGTTTGCCTCTACAATTTCCGTTTTAAAGCCTTTCCGTTCGGCATATCTTGTATACATCCTCAACAAATCAGCCACAAACAGGGTAGCCTCATCCCCACCCGTTCCGGCCCGAATTTCAAGATATATATTTTTCTCATCATAAGGGTCCTTAGGCACAAGAAGCATCTTTATCTCGTGTTCAAGTTCACCAAGCTTTTCTTCATTTTCTTTTTTTTCAGCTTCCGCAAGTTGCGTCAGTTCGGAATCGCTGGAATTTGCAAGTATTTCTTCAGCTTCCTCAACTCTTTTTAGAGCTGTTGCATATTCATCATATTTTTCCACAATGGGTTTCATATCAGAAAGCTCTTTGGCGTATTTCTGAAAAACATCCTGATCGGCAATGACATCCGGATCAGCCATTTTTTCGGTTATCATATTATATTTTTCTTTCACTTCAGCCAGTTTTTCATACATAAATTACGCCTTCCTCTTCCACATTTTCCCCGACAGCTTCACGCAGCGACAACAGAGCTACTTCAAGCTGTTTGTCATCAGGCTCTTTGGTTGTAATTTTCTGCAACCATAAACCGGGAATGATAAGCAGTTGAATAAGTTTTCCTGACTGATTTCTACTACTGAATTTGAGTATTTCATATGAAATTCCTGCTATAGCGGGGATAAAAACTAGCCTGGATGCAAATTTAATTACAAAGTGCGAATCATTTGGGATGATGCTGAAAACAAAAATACTTACAATCATAACAATAAGCAGAAAACTTGTACCGCATCTCGGATGAAATCTGCTTTTGGTGCGTGCGTTTTCCACCGTCAGATCTTCCCCGGATTCATAGGTAAAAATCGATTTATGTTCGGCTCCATGATATTCAAAAACTCTTTTTATATCTTTAAAAAAAGAAATTGCATAGATATAAATCAGAAAAAATATTACCCTTATCACTCCGTCTACGGCATTAAAAGCCAGAAAAGACTGCTCGACTATGGGTAAAACGTGTTTAAGCAGATCCGTTATCAAAAGAGGGAGAAATATAAACAGAACTACCCCAAGCCCGAGACCTAAGAACATGCTGAGAAAAATTTCCTTTTTCGTCATTTTTTCATCACCCTCTCCCATAGCATGATAAGCGCTGAAATTCAGTGCCTGCACACCCAGGATAAGGGCATTGTATAACGCCACAAGGCCTCTGATAAAAGGCTTTTTGAAAATACCTTTGTTGTCAATAGTGACATCCTTCTTTTGAACCACTATCTGACCGTCAGGATTGCGTACCGCAATAACAAACTTTTCAGGTGCTCTCATCATTACACCCTCTATAACCGCCTGACCACCTACATCACTGTATTCTTTATCTTTCATTCTTCACCTGACTGATAAATCTTTGTTTAATCCATTCGGAAATTAATCTGTTAATATAGTCGCTTTGTTAAAATAGTACACAATAATTTATAATTTATTTTAACATCTTCATAATAAATTTGATATTTTATGTAGCGGAAGTTCGGCTTACTTGCGTTATATGCAAGTAAAATACAGATTATTTTCAGTTCAATCTATCGTACTTGTCCAGCATTTCACTGTATTTCTGTCTAACTTCGGCAGTTTTACCGCAGGTAAATTCACCTTCCGGGCATGGACCGCTGAGACATCCGGGGCCAGAATTTTTAAATATCAGCGGTGCAGTTTCGTAACATTTCTGCAGCATCAGATCAGCCATTTGTCTGATTTCCCACTGGGCTCTCTCACAGCATCTTAAAGAAAAAAAATGGAGTAGCTCTCTGGCATTCATCGTAATGATTATTTTTGTTTCGCAAGCATTGGGCAATACATAACGGGCATCTTCAGCTTTGATGCCTTTATTTATCATTTCACCGTAAAATGCGGAAATTTCCGACATCAGATTATGAAAACGTTCAGCGATTCCGGAATCATCATTTATACTTGCCGGTAGTATATAATCAAACCCTTCCGTTTCGGGTACATATCTCTGTGATTTCTGTGAATAACTTGCAACCCTGTGTCTTACAAGCTGATGTGTGAGTGATCTTGATATACCTTCCACACCAAAGGTAAAGCTTACATGCTCTAATACAGAAAAATGACCAAGAGCCATAATTTTGTTGACAAAACCGCCCTGAGCCTTTGCCTGTATTTTCCCCCTTAAATCTTCTATATCAGAAGAGGAGTAACACAGTTTTGCGGCCAAAGCTACTGCTTTTTCCGGCTCAGGAGTATGAGAAAGCAGCTCCACTGAAGGTTTAACAGTTTTACCGTTCAAGATAACACCGCCGGATTACTTGCTTTTCTTCTTTTGATTTTTCTTGCCGTAATCGCCGTATTTTTTCATAAACTTTTCCACGCGTCCGGCTGTATCAACAAATTTTTGTCTGCCTGTAAAGAAAGGGTGGCAGGCTGAACAAATCGCAACCGAAGTATCTCCGGTTGTTGATTTTGTATGAATTTCATTCCCGCACGCACATTTAATTACAGCATCTTTATATTCCGGGTGAATTCCTTTTTTCATTTTTAACACCTCTTTATTCAAATTGATGTGTTTCACATATTTACCAGTCATCCGACTGGTGCTAGATGTGTTTCACATATTTACCAGTCATCCGACTGGTGCTAGATGTGTTTCACATATTTACCAGTCATTCGGACTGGTGCTAATAGAGTCAAGGAAATTAACACAGTAATCGATTCTTTTCAAGCTTTTTTTTTGGCGCCTCCCAGAATTTACGAATTTATAATTTTGACAACACATTAGCTCGATAGGGGGATTTCCACGAATGAAGAGATCGATGTCTGATGTATTCTACATATTTACCAGTCTTTCAGACTGGTGATAGAGGAACGTACTGCCAGTTACCGATCATACCCTGTGAATAGACCTTTTAACAGGGGAATTATCTGCTAATAAGAGAATTATGAGAGGAGGGTATAGACGGTTACTGGCAGTAGTTACGAGTTTCGATCTCGTATATGAGTGGAAATTCCCCTATCGATATAGCTTTTAAAAAAATTGGGAAAAAGTTTTTTGAAGTATGAGACCTTTGAATAAGTAAGTTATTGTCACCCTGAACTTGTTTCAGGGTCTCATAACTTACTGGTATAATTAGATGCTGAAATAAATTCAGCATAACTGAATAGAATTATGCAAAGGTCTCAGTATTTCATTCTGAAACCTAATAATAAAAAGGCAGGTAACAGTTATAACAAACTGCAACCTGCCTGAATATATCTTATAAAATATAAATCTATTAACGCTTTGAAAATTGAGGTTTTTTACGTGCTTTAGGCTGTCCGGGCTTTTTCCTTTCAACCATCCTCGGATCTCTTGTAAGAAAGCCGCCTTCACGTAAAGCTTTTTTGAATTCAGGATTATACTGAAGAAGAGCTCTTGAAATACCGTGTCTTATTGCACCGGCCTGACCACTTTTGCCACCGCCAGTAACAGTTATATAAAAATCGAATTTAGCTTGAACACCGAGTTTATCCAGGGGCTGCTTAACCACCTGCCTTGACACAGCTCTGTCCAGATAAGACTCAAGCGGTTTGCCATTAACCGTAATCGCGCCTGAACCAGGCTTTAAAAATACCCTTGAAATCGATGTTTTTCTTCTGCCGGTACCATAAAAATATTCAGCCATTAACTTTCCTCCTATAACTCTACAAGAACAGGTTTCTGAGCTTCGTGGGGGTGAGATTCCCCGGCATAAACCTTAAGTTTTTTCAACATTTGTCTTCCAAGACGAGTCTTGGGAAGCATTCTCTTAACAGCAAGCTTGATAACCTCTTCGGGTTTGTCAGCAAGCATTTGCTCAAGATTTTTTTCTTTCAAACCACCAAGATACCCCGAATGTCTGTAATACTTTTTATCACTCAGTTTCTTGCCAGTTACCCTTATCTTGTCAGCATTGATAACAACCACGAAATCTCCGGTATCGAGAAATGGTGTATAATCGGGTTTATGCTTGCCGATTAATATCTTGGCAATCTGACTGGCTACTCTGCCCAAGGTTTTCCCCTCGACATCAACCGTATACCAATTACGATTTTCGTCCTTTTTTGCCCATGTCGTTTTCATAACCTACTAACCCCTTTTGTACTATCTAAATTATTTATATAATATGAATCCTGATGTCAATTTAAAAACCTTTTCTGCGTTCCTTGATCCTGGCTGCTTTTCCTCTTCTCTCTCTGATGTAGTAAAGCTTGGCTCTGCGTACTTTACCTCTGCGGACAACTTTTATCCCTTCGATTCTCGGTGAATGAAAGGGAAAAATTCTTTCAATTCCGATATCTCCGACAACTTTTCTGACGGTAAATGTTGAGCTCAGACCGTTATTATTAATCTTTATAACCAGTCCCGAAAAAGACTGTATTCTTTCCTTGTTACCCTCAACAATTCTGAAATCCACGTTAACAGTATCACCCGCTCTGAATTGTGGGATATCGCTTTTTTTGTATTCGGCCTCAACAGATTCTATCAATGCATTTCTCATGATGCTTCCTCCTGTAAAAACTTAACAACTCTATCAAGTATTATAGCCACTGCACTTCTCACTGACAGGTGATTGAAATCACCGGCACCTTCTATTGGTTCGGCAGCATAATCCGCCTCATCCATGATATCCGGCACAAAACCCCAGCCTGTACCAAACAAAAGTAAAACAGGCTTTGTACCGGCCATTTCGGCAATTTTTTTGTAAGCAACAGTTTTTTCCTGTCTTTTCGCACTTGTTGCCACTAACAAGGGCTTCTCGCCCTCAACTTCTTCTATATCAGAAATCGCTTCCACCAGCGAATCTTTAATAACAGTGCCGCTGAAAGCTTCCTTCCTGTTACCGTTATAAGTTGAACCGTAACCAACACGCCAGTGCTTTAAAACCCTTTCGGCGATCTCACGCTGTGCCTTGAGAGGGGTTACTACAAAATATTTTTTAACACCGAATGTCTTGCAGCTTCTGGAAATATCATGCAAATCCATATTAGTGATAGCAGTAGATACTGTATCACCTTGTTTGTCAAGCATCGGATAATGCATCAAAGCCACGTATAACCTGGGTCCTGAACTCATTTTCGCCTTTTCTTTTTCTACAATTTCCGCATCCCCGATGTCAAGAGCCTTATCTTTTAACAAATCAAATCTGTTTTGTAAAGTAATTTTTATCGATTCTTTTCTTCTCCACTCTTCAATCTTCTTGTGATCACCACTTCTCAATATGTCCGGAACTTTTAAACCCCTGTATTCAGAAGGTCTCGTATAGTGAGGGAACTCCAGCAGACCTTCCGAAAAAGATTCCTCTTCGGCGGAGTTTTCATCGCCCAGGACTCCGGGAATAAGACGCCCCACTGCATCGACAATAACAGCTGCTGCCAATTCTCCTCCGCTTAATATAAAATCCCCTAAGGAAATTTCTTCATCCACAACAAGATCTCTTATTCGTTCATCAACACCTTCGTATCTTCCGCATATAAATGTTATATTATCTTTTTCAGCCAACTCTTCGGCTTTAGACTGATCAAATTTCCGTCCTCTCGGGTCAAGCAGCACCACATGACTCTTTTCTGCGGCTTGTATCTCATCCACTGCTTCACAGATAGGCTCCGGCTTCATAACCAGACCCTGTCCTCCGCCGTACTGATAATCGTCTGTCATTCTATGTTTATCACGGGTAAAATCGCGGATATTTATCACATCTACATTTATAAGTTTGTTTTTTATACCTTTGGAAATCACTCCGTATGAAAGAAACGAATCAAAAAAATCAGGAAAAATGGTTAGAATATTAAATTTCTTCACTAACCAGACCGTCCGAATTTATATGTATAGACTTTTTTTCCTCGTCTATACTTTTGATATGATCAGGATTATTTGATATTAAATATAAAATACCATCATGCCCTTTTATTTCAAAAACATCCGTACCGCCGGATTCGATATAATCATACAGGACTCCGATATCCCGGCCTTTTTCATCAAAAACATTTGAACCCTTTATTTTATACCAGTAAATTTCATCGGACTGTGCCCCGGGCAAAAATTTTTCCGGCACAACAACTTCCATACCTTTAAGGGCTTTAGCATCATCTATATCATTCAGCCCTTCCAGCGTAATGATAAAAAACTTATTCTGAAGAAAAAATGATTCTATTTTATAAGATTTCCTGATCTCTCCGTTATCAGACAGCATGATATGTGACAAATTGTTGTACAAGTCTATATTATCTGTAATCGGCCTGACTTTTATTTCTCCGTCGAGGCCGTGATGCCCGGCAACTTTGCCGATTTTGAAAAAATTCATAGTAACACCACAAAAAGCGTCCCATAAGAGAGACGCTTGATTTATTCCAATATTTCCAGAACAACTCTTTTATTCTTCTTAATGCCGGCGGCATTCAATATTGTTCTGATAGCTCTGGCTGTTCTTCCCTGTTTACCTATAACCTTACCTAAATCTGAAGGGTCAACTCTAAGCTCAATAACAGTTGTTTTTTCACCCTCAACTTCTTCAATCAGAACCTTGTCCGGATTGTCAACTAAAGACTTAACGATGAATTCAACTAACTCTTTCACTTGTCCACCTCCGCGTTGGTTTTAGCTGCTCTTTTGATGCTTCTGTTCATCAAACTTTTTCATTATTCCGGCTCTGGAAAGAATACTCTTAGCAGTGTCGGTTGGTACAGCACCATCGCTCAACCACTTAAGAGCCTTTTCTTCATCAACCTTATATTCTGTCGGGTCCGGCAGAGGGTTATAATGTCCGATTATTTCTATAAATCTGCCATCTCTTTTAGCTCTGCTGTCCGCAACGACCAGTCGGTAATAAGGTCTCTTCTTTCGTCCCATTCTCATGAGTCTAATTTTAGTAGCCACGTTTCACACCTCCTTGTTTACATAGGGAATATTTTTTTTAACATATTTTTGTCAATCTTATCTGCTCCGCCGTATTTTTTCTTAAATTTTTTCATCATTTTATTCATTTGCTGCAGCTGGCTGATAAGTTTATTGACATCGCTGGCCGAGGTTCCGCTCCCTCTGGCTACACGTTTTTTTCGGCTCCCGTTAAGAAGTTTATAGTACCTTCTCTCCTTAGGAGTCATGGAATTGATAATAGCTTCTATCTTCTTAATCTGGTCTTCATCCACATCCGCGTTTTTCATGTTACCCATTCCGGGCATCATCTTCATAATGCTTTCAAAAGAGCCCATTTTTCTGATCATCTTAAACTGCGAAAGCATATCATTAAAATCCATACCGCCTTTGGAAACTTTATCGGCAAGTTTTTCAGCTTCATCCTCTTCTATTGCATCCTGAGCCATCTCAACGAGGGAAACAACATCACCCATTCCAAGGATTCTTGAGGCCATTCTGTCGGGATAAAAGGGCTCAAATGCATCCAGTTTCTCTCCAACACCGACATACTTCAAAGGTTTACCGGTAACTTCCCTGATAGACAGCGCGGCTCCGCCTCTCGCATCACCGTCAAGTTTTGTAAGAATTACACCTGATATGTCCAGATCACTATTAAATTTTGTTGCAACATTTACAGCATCCTGCCCTGTCATAGCATCGGCAACAAACAGGATTTCATTAGGATTAACAGCTTGCTTGATATTAGAAAGTTCATCCATAAGCTCACTGTTGACATGAAGTCTGCCTGCTGTATCTATGATTACAATATCTTTGGCACTTTTCTTTGCATATTCATACGATTTCAGAGCAATATCTACTGCATCTTTGTTTTCTTTTTCGGAATAGACGTCAACGCCCAGCTGTTTCCCCAGAACTTCCAGCTGATTAATAGCTGCCGGTCTGTATATATCATCGGCCACCATCAATACACGTTTGTCATTTTTCTGGAAATGTTTTGCCAGCTTACCTGCAGTGGTAGTTTTACCTGAACCCTGCAGCCCCACCAGCATTAAAATTGTCGGGGGCGTTGAACTTAGTGCAATTTTGGAGGCGGAAGGATCGTCCCCTCCCAAAATCTTGGTAAGCTCATCATTTACTATTTTTATGAAAATCTGATCGGCACTCAGGCTTTTGAGAACTTCCTCGCCCAGAGCTTTTTCCTGGACACCGGAGATAAATTTCTTAACAACTCTATAATTAACATCAGCTTCAAGCATAGCCATCTTGACCTGTCTGATGGCTTCTTTAATATTCTCTTCGGTGATTCTTGCTTCACCGCGCATTTTTTTAAATACGGACTGAAGCTTCTCATTCAGCGTATTAAACATATACTTCCCATCCCGTTACGCTTATCGTATTCAATTGGGTACATTCCACCCTTTGGAGAGAGAAAATATATATGAACAGTAATACCAAGTCAACAACTTATTTGTTGGCAACCTCCTAAAATTTACACATTTAAAAGCCGTAACGCGTGATACGTAATGCGTGACAGCTGAAGGAAAGATAGTTAAAAGTATTTGAAGTAGTTGAGGTTTACCCTGTTAAATGCCTTAGGCAATCAGCGAAGCTGATATTTAACAGGGTGGTTGAAATGGTTGAATAAGTTGATTGGGTGGAAAGCATACTACAAACTATACCTTTGCCTTTGCCTTTGCCTTTGCCTTTGCCTTTGCCTTTGCCTTTGCCTTTGCCTCTACTTCTCCCTACCTCACTCACTCACTCACACTCTCACTACCTCACTACCTCACTACCTCACTACCTCGCTACCTCACTACCTCACCAATGGAAGGTTGGCAGTTTATTTACTAGTTTTTTCTGAGCTGCCTGAAACAGTATTTATAAATTTTTATTGTGTTAAATATACGCTGGACATCTTTTTTTGTATCCTCAAGGGCTCCCGAATTGTCCACAATAAAATCGGCATATTTAACCTTTTCTTCCAGCGGCATCTGTGAAGAAACTATTTTCTCAGCAAATTCCCTTGAAATCGAATCTCTCTTTATAAGCCGTTCAACCTGCTGCTCTCTTTCGGCGTAAACAACAATCACTCCGTCAAACCTGTCAAATGTTCCTTTTTCTACAATCAGTGCAGCATGCGTTATAATTATTGCCTTATCGTCCCGGCCTTTTATTGCTCCGACACGTTTCTTTTCTTCCGCTAAAATAGCAGGATGAACAATGGACTCAAGCAGCTTTCTCTTTTCAGCATCATCAAATACTATTTTTTTTAAAACTTTTCTGTCAATTTCATTGTTTTCCTTAAGTATATCGCTGCCAAAATTGTTAATGATTTTTTCATACGTTTTATGACCAGAAGACATTACTTCTCTGCTTATTTCATCAGCATCTATTGTATAGGCACCCAATTCAGAAAACATTTCCGCCACTGTATTTTTGCCGGAAGCGATACCGCCGGTAAGTCCTAAATACACAACATTCCCCTATCTACATTCCGTAAATTTTTTTAAGTATTTTAACTTTCTCTTCAAACGATAGCCCCTGTATCAAAACACATACCTCATCCGGGACAAATTCCCGGCATACACGGGGGCGTTTTGAATATATCCCGCACAGTCCGTTTTCAGAAAGATAATTGCAGGCTTTTCCTGATTCCTTATCCAGAGTGGAAATACTGAAAGCTACACAGCAGGCCCCGCATGCAAAACACTCTACCGTTTCTTCATTTTTTATGCACATAATTCCTCAGAGTTCCTATTCCTTCAACTTCCACTTCAACAATATCCCCCGGTTGAAGCTCTCCGACACCTGCGGGAGTACCGGTGGCTATGACATCTCCGGGCAGAAGTGTCATTATTCCTGAAATAAAACTTATTAAATACTCTACATTGAATACCATATCTGAAGTGTTACCGTCCTGTTTTACCTCCCCATTCACCAGACACTTGATTCCGGTATTCGAATTGTCAAGTCTGGTTTCCAGAAAGGGACCCATCGGAGCAAACGTATCGAAGGATTTGGCTCTCGTGAATTTATTTTCCTTTTTCTGGATGTCCCTTGCAGTTATATCGTTAAAGCAGGTATATCCCAAAATATAATCTGAAGCGCTTTCCGGAGAAGCATCTTTGCACGTTTTGCCTATTACAACGGCAAGTTCAGACTCATGGTCCACTTTGGATGAACATTCCGGATATATAATAACCGATTCATGACAGGCAAGAGATGTTGAGGGTTTTAAGAATATCATAGGCTCAGCGGGCACTTCATTACCAAGCTCCTTGGCGTGATCTGAATAATTTCTTCCAACACATACAATCTTTGAAGGCATAACCGGAGGCAGGATATGAACCTCTTCCAAATTATACTCTTCATCAGTAACAATATATTCGTGAAAAATAGAACCGAAAATTCTTTTTATCAGACCGTCTTCATATACCCCTTTCTTTTCCACATCCCCGGTTTTAAATCTAACAAACTTCATCATTCCCCCTTATCTCTTTCAGAAAATTTTCAACATCTTCTATGCTTTTCAGATAACCGAAGGCAAGCCGGAAATGTACTTCCTTCAGCAAAACTGAAACCTCATGTCCCTTCTCAATTCCCATCTCGATCAGCTCAAAGCCTGAAACTGCCTTTGTACGGTTCATATCAATTTCCTGCTGAGCTCTCCTTATTCTTAATATAATATTATACAGTCTTTTCATATTAAATTTTTTAACCCTGTTATCAGCCAAACTCAATAGAATAATATCTTCTATCTCATCCATATTTTCAAATACAAAACGCTGCAATTTCATTTTTCTCACACCGTTGACAGCAAAGATAGTCAGCTTCAGATGCTGTTTAATCAGAAAGGAAACCCTTTTTATATATCTATTGGGGTAGTTAAGTCTTTTCATAATCTCCACAGCGACTCTGCTGCCTATCTCATCATGTCCTATAAAATTTTTCCTGTTATTTTTCAGCCAGGCTTCCTTTTTGCCGCAATCGTGCAGCAGGGCAGCTGTTACCAGGATAAAGCGCCTTTCTTCAGCTATATTCAGTCCCCGTGCTATTTTAAAAATCTCTCCTGCTACACTGAGGCTGTGTTTTAGGACATTTTCGCTGTGAAACATGCTGTTCTGCCTGATATCCTCAGAATCAACGAGCTCAGGGAAAAGATAGTAAGCTGCAGAATTTTCAAACCGGTTTCTCTTTTTGAGCAAATCTTTAGGACTTTTTCGAAAAAAGAGGGTAACAGCCCTGTCAAAATAACTGCCGGTAAAAAATCTGAATATCTCCTGATAAATCCTTTCCTTTGCCACATTGTTTATTTTATCAGCTTTATCCGCAATGAGGTGGCTGGTTTCCGGAACAATATCAAAACCGCATTCTGAAACAAAACGGAACGCCCTTAAAATTCTCAGAGGATCATCATCAAATACTGACGGATATACATGCCTTATCAGCGCATTCTCAAGATCATAAGGATCACCGATAATTTCACCCTTTAAGGTTAAGGCAAGATTATTGATGGTAAAATCTCTTTTATTTAAATCCATCTCTATTGTCTCACCCCGGGGTTTAGAAACATCAATAGTAAAGCCCCCTTTGACAAGACGGACATTGTCTTTAAAAGGAACATATGTGGCCCCTGCCATCTCAGCCAAAAGCCCGGCAAATTCTGTATAAACAATCTCAAAACATGTGATATCCACATCATGTATTCTGCGCCTCATCAGCAAGTCCCTGACAACTCCGCCGACAAAATACACTTCGGCTCCGCAACTGTCCGCAGTACGGATGATGACATCTGCAAAGGGTATATCTTGAGGGTTTATACGTACTATATCAACCACCTCTTATTTCGCTCAATCATTAAACTTAACATTGACTAAGCCGTCGTTTTTAAAATAAACTATACATTAATTATAAAACAAAAAAAGGTGCACATGAGAATCCTTATTATATCTGATACACATACGGATTCAATGAAAAAACTCCCGAAACAGACACCGGCAGAGCTTAAAAAAGCAGATTTACTAATCCATGCCGGAGATTTCACCGATTTCAAACTTTACAAAGAGCTTGAAGAGGGCGCAGCATCATTTGCCGGAGTAAAAGGAAATATGGATATGCAGACCGGATTTCAGTCGGTACCCGAAAAACTGGATTTCGAATGCGGAAATTATAGGATTGGTATTTCACACGGGTCAGGTTCACCGCACAACATAATCAACCGCCTTATGTATATGCATGAAAATAAGGATATCATCATATTCGGGCACACACATTCTCCGGCTCACGAGAAAATCGCCGGCAAAGTTTTTATCAACCCGGGAAGCCTCAGCCAAAACAGGTGGAGTAATAACAAAACATACGCCATCCTTAAAATTGATAACGGTTCTTATGATTTACAAATAAAAACAGCAGAGGAGTAAAATGCGAATAGCTATAGTGGGAGCGGGCAGCTCCGGAATGTTTGCGGCTTATAAGCTTATGCAGAATAAAGATTTTTCCATAGATTTATATGATAAAGGAAACGATATTTATAAAAGAACACGCAAGGAAGTAATGAGCGGCTTTGGAGGAGCGGGCGCTTATTCCGACGGTAAGCTTACACTGACCACGGAATTCGGAGGGTGGCTTACTGAATTTGTCTCTGAATCCAAACTGGAAAAGCTTATAGAGGAAGCGGACTCCATATGGCAGAGTGTGAGCGGAGTGGATACTCTTGAAAGTACTTCCAACTACGAAAAAATCAAAGACCTGGAATACATGTGCACCAGACACACGTTAAGGCTCTATGCAGCCAAAATCAGACATTTGGGTACGGACAACTGCATCAAAGCTATAAAAAAACTTTATGAAATTCTTAACAGTCAGCCCAATGTGAATATTTATTGCAACGAACAGATATCGGATATAATCATTGAAAACGGCTCCGCTAAAGGGTTGATCACGGAAAAACAAGGGAAAAAATATTACGATAAAATAATTCTGGCAGTGGGCAGAAGCGGCAACTCATGGATGCACGAAATTGCACAAAAATACGACATATCTTCTTCTATCAATCCGGTGGACATAGGTGTCAGGGTGGAAATACCGAGGGCGATTTCCGATCATTTCACAAATAACCTCTATGAATTCAAGATAAAACACTTTTCAACAGAGTTTGAAGACGAAGTCCGGACATTCTGTGTCAATCCGGGCGGATACGTAGCTATGGAAGAAAATGAAAACGGGCTTTTAACTGTAAACGGTCACTGTTACAAAAACAAGAAAAGCAGCAACACAAACTTTGCGCTCCTTGTTTCCACAAAATTTACCGAGCCTTTCAGAGAACCCGTTAAATACGGACAGTATATAGCATACCTTGCAAATATGCTCAGCGGTCAAAGTGTTATAGTGCAGAGATTCGGAGATTTGGAACGGGGAAGGCGCTCCACCACCAGCAGAATTGTCAAGAATTTTGTCCAGCCCACACTTAAAAACGCCATGCCTGGGGATCTTTCTTTTGTATTACCATACAGGTACCTTACCGACTTGAAAGAGACGATATACAGGCTTGATAAGGTAATGCCGGGAATAGCCGATCCCAACACACTGCTGTACGGAGTGGAAGTGAAATTTTATTCACTGCGTATAGATGTGTATAAAAGCTTGAAATCGAAAAGTATAGAAAATCTCTACTGTATAGGCGACGGTGCCGGGATTACCAGAGGCATTATACAGGCATCCACATCTGGAATTATTGCAGCCGAAGATATTAAGAAACAATACGACAAAAAATACACGTCTGAAGAATAAACAACAACTAATTCCTGGCTGCTTTACGTTCCCTGGCCTCTTCGATGACTTTATCCCTTAGAAGCTGGGCGACATCTTCTGGGTCCACTCCCCTTTCGCGGGCTTCCTCTGTTATGGCGTGTAGCAGTTCTTTTTTTTGCGGCTTATCCACGGCACATTGTACTGTTACTGTCGTTCCGCAGGAACAGTTTCTAAAAGCAATAACCTCATGTAAGTTTTCCGAATCAATCAGCTGCAGGCTGTGATCCTTTGAATGTACAGGTATTATTGTATACTTGAGAAAATCCTGAAAAGTATCAAAATACCTACCGCAGCAGCTGCACTTTTTGGGAAACTGCTTTTCACAGGCATCGAGCATCATTTCAACAAATTCTTCAGTTTTTCTTTTCTTATTATTTTCTTCCATAGATATATCCACCATGTTCAATATATTTAACATAATTTAATGAGAACAACATTAATATGCAATACTTTGCTCGCAACATTATAAATAAACTTATAATCAACTTTTTCAAGTTCCCACTCTCACATTTACTTCCACTTTGCACTTGCTCCTCGGCCCTTGGATCTTAATATTTAGCAACTCTTTCACCAATACACCATTCAACTAATAACCAATATACAAATTACGACTTCTCCATTTTACTACTTCCCCATCTCCCTACCTCACTTTCTCACTAATAAATGAGAGAGTGTTAGAAATTACATATCACTTGACTTAAATCCTATTAATTGCAAAACTCTTTCTTAAAACATTTAATGGTTTATCTATAATGAAAAAAGTTTTTTTATACACATTACCTGTTCTTATGGGTTATATCCCTCTTGGGATGGCTTACGGAATCCTGGCCGTTGAGAGCGGAATTTCTTTTACTGCAACAGTAATCATGAGTATTGTGGTATTTGCCGGAGCCGGTCAGTTTTTGGCGGTCTCGCTACTCAGTGCTCACGCTGGCTATTTTGAAATAGCGATCGGTACTTTTCTGCTTAATTTAAGACATTTTTTTTACGGAATCACAATCATGGACGAACTGAAAGACTTCGGCATGAAAAAGTTTTACATCATTTTCGGGCTTACGGATGAAACGTTTGCACTTTTAAAAACCTGGAAAAGTGAGGAAGACAAGGAAAAAACATTTTTCCTGATTGCCCTTTTCGATCATCTATACTGGATTATCGGTACAATTATAGGTGCGACAATGGCCTCCACGATTTCTTTTAACTCCAGCGGCGTCGAATTTTCACTGACAGTACTGTTTGTTGTGCTTACAATAGAGCTTCTCAGGCAGCAGAAAAATTTCAAAACGTTTTTCACCGCATGCGCAATAGGTATATTTTCATTAATATTTATCCCTGCAGGCAAAATGCTGATAACATCCCTAACATTGGGGGTCATTGTAATGTTTGTTATGAGAGGTTTTGTGGATGAGTAGCAGCTATTTATATTTCTCCATTTTCTTGTGTGCCGTTTTTACCTTCCTGACCAGAATTCTCGCATTCCTCGTATTCTCCAGAGTAGAGCCCAATCCAACTATGGATTATTTAAAAAGGCACCTTCCTGTAATGATAATGACCATCCTCATCTTTTATGCACTCTCCGGGACAAATTGGAATCAAACCAAAGGGATACCGGAAATATTGACAATAATACTGGCTACATTATTACATCTGAAAATGAAAAATGCCCTGATAAGTATTTTTTCAACAACAGTTTTCTATATGATACTTATGCAAACAATATTTTAGATTTAAAACTCTGAACAATATTTTACCCATTTAACATGTTCAGTTTTTTGGCTGCACAACCGTTTTTAACAACTACATTTTTATATCCCGGGACGTTAATGTTAAATGATAATTCCCGTGACCGTTCCGGGCAAATAATATCCACGGATATGCCATCATTATCTTTCACCACAGCAACTGTTACTTTACCTCCGAAAACTGGCGTAGGTCCGAAAGATATTTTTTTACCTGTTTCTATCCATTCGGCAAAAATACCGGAACCGATAATTATTTCATCTTTTTCTTCTCTGACAAAAAGATTTCTAATCATCATAATCCACTCAGCAGACGCCCAGCCGTGCTGTCCGTCGCCCATGCAGCCGCCTTTTGTGTGTGGATGTATTGCTTCCGGCCATTGCCCTGTGGATGAAGCAAGTTCGGCTACTTTGTATATGAGATCCTTATAACCTTTATCACCGGCTCTGAGCAGAGATTGTGCAATTGCCAGTGTCAGATATATGTTTATTCCTGAGTGAATCATATTCTGAAAAAAGGCCCCTTCATAAAATGACGTTTGTTCAAGCAGCTCGATAGTCTTCATTATTTTAGAATCTGCAGGTTTTGTTATTTGTAAGGGATAATCAGCCACCAGGGAACCCACAGCACCGGAATCGATTCGCCTGTAAGGCGAAGCCGGAATAGCACCCTGTGACTTAGTGGAGGGAATTGATTCTATTGTATCAAATATGGTTTTTTCATACTCATCAGCTTCTTTTTTTAATTTATATTTGATATCTGAAAACTCTGCATCCTCACCAATAATTTCATCCACTGATCTTAAACCGGTGAGTGCCCAAAAATTATCCCAGTAGTAGTAATCATTGGGTCCCAAATGCTCAGCACTGAATCCCGCAGGCAGAAGACCGTTATGCATTTTACCGGATGCATTTTTAATCCTTTTATTACATATCCATTCAGCACCCTTTGCCATAGAACGGATAAAATCTTTCTTATACTGAACATTTTCGATTTGTTTAATTCTGTGTGCTATCCATAAAACCTGCCCGTTTGAATCCCATTCCCCTTCCTGTGACCTGAAATAACCGGAGTGTTTCTGCTTCTCAGGAAATGTGAGCAGCATATTGTATGCTTTCTCTGTTTGCCCAATAGATAGCAGTGCATTCATCATCAGACAGGCATCCCTAAACCAAAATCTTTTATACGTGTAGGGCCCCGGGTAAGCTTCATCCGCCGTTAAAAGCAAAATACTCCTTACAGAAGCGTCATAAAGAAATTGAATTTTTTCATCCGGGATATCAAGTTTTGCTGTTTCACCAATTAAGCTGTCCCATTCCCGGGCAACATCGACCGATGTGTAACTTTCTTTTTGCCGATGTTTACATTTCAAAGGCAAAGTAACGGAGAGTTCCGCTTCATTTTCATCCAAAGTAAACACGGCTGCGGCAGTTGCCATTCCGATATCACAGCTGACAGAGTTCCCGTTCTCTTCACCGTTGATTTTGTAGTAAACGTCCCCGTCGTGATAATCAGAAAAAAATATTTTATCAGGATTTCTGTCAAAATACACTTTCGCCGATTCATTAACAAAAAAGTTGTTGCCAGCTCTGTCGTACTCAATCTTTTCCACAAACTGCACCCCTTCCGGATTATAGGGCCTGATGGAGCAGTTGATTTTATCCCCCTTTTCACCGGAAACCTTGACATTGCTGAAAATGGTATATCTGCCGTTTTGAGATTCAACAAAAATATCGGAAGAGATTTTTCTGTGATTTTCACCAGCATCCGTTTTCACCCTGATATTGTCTTTGTACTCAAAGGTTTGATGCACATTTTCCATCTGTGCGGGTATCAGCATACTGCCATCTTTTTTTAACAGCCAAAAATCAATTGACCATCCGTCAAAATAAGGTGTTAAAAGTCCCCTTGGATCAACAATAGGATAGTGCGGTTCATTAGGAGAACCAACGGCAGTCCAGTTACGGTGAGTCAAATTGATATGACTGAAAGAAAAACCCCGTGGTATAAACGACTCATCTTCCGGTCGAAACTGTTTGTTTATCCAGTACGGCCACACCCAGTCGAGATTATATTGTATAGCTCTCGTGTTAACCAGCCCCCTTGCATGAAACAGGACGCCGGCTCTTATAAGCTCAATAGGTTCCTGAACTTCTGAAGGATGCCCGAATCTTCTCAATTTTGCCATCAAGGTAAGTGGATCCAGAAACCCCTGGGATTTAGCCGCTCTTTTTATTATAAATCGCCATGGAAGCCATTTCATTAGCATACAACACCGCCTTCAATATTTAGCATCATCTTTTGCTATAACGTTAAAATATCTTCTTTTCAGCTTCCTCATAACAAAATAGAGAGCAAGAAACAATAATAAAAGTGCAAAAAGCACCTGATAATCAAGCTTAGATGCGGCTTCACCCAGGACAACAAATGGAGCTCCGAGAGCAGATTGAATTGTCCAGCCTATAATAAAATAATATCTGAACGGAACACCTGAAGCCGGAAGCAGATAGTTTTTCATTGCATAAGGAACCACCGGAACAATCATAAATATAAACGTATATTCAAGATATCTGTTGGCAGGAATATCAAAAATTTTGAATTTCTTTGCCTGCAACGAACGTTTTATTCTTTCCCGAAAAAATCTATTAACAATCCAGAAAGAAAAAACAAGGTGAATGGGAATTATAGATGCCATCACCAAAAGTCCGATAATATAATTAAACTCGATACCAATCGCCACAAGAAGGGCTGAAAAGGGAAAGCCGATGAGAGGCAGAATAAGAAAAGAAACAATGAACAAAAAGGACTTATATAAATCATGCTTTAAAATATTAAAATCTATTGCGCCACTTTTCGACAGGATAACTACTAAAATAATGATGACGATAATTGTCAGGGCAAAATATCGATAAAATTTAAATTTATTTGGCACAGAATCCCCACTGCCGGAAAAATATTGTGTCAAATTATTTTAATAGAATAAGAGTTAAGAGTAAACAAATGTTTCGGAAACTTCCATGTGAAATAAAAAATACCACTGAAAATAATCCAAAATGGTCATCCCGTAGCTTCAACCTCTAGGTTGAGGAAGTTGAACTGGTTGAGATGGTTGAGCGGATATTCAGCCTTGAACATTGAACGTTGAACCTTGAACTAAAACTCGGGGAGATACAGAGAGGGGTATACTTTGTCAAACAATGCTATAAATCTCACGACTCCACTCCGTTTCAATTAAGATAAGGCCTGCGGGCGGAAAGGTCTCTTGTCAAACAACGATTACTTACCCCATCCTAACCTTCCCCTAAAGTAGGGGAAGAAACCAGTCTCTCCCCCTACTTTAGGGGGGTAAAAAGAGGGGGTAGATTTGTCAAATAACGTCAGAGATTTCTCTTCACCACTTAACAGTGGCTCATCGAAATAATGCCTACGGCTAACACCAGTCTTTTAGACTGTTAAATATGTGTAACATTCTATTTATTCACCTAACGGTGAATGCCAGACGGTTTTACGGCGTCATCGCGAGGGCGTAAGCCCGTGGCGATCTCGCGTTCCGTATGGGAGATTGCTTCGTCGTTGGCACTCCTCGCCCTGTTAAAAATGCTGCACTTGCAGCCCGGTGAAACCGGATTTAACAGGGCGAGCAATGACGGCTAAACCACATCAACTTTCTCAACATTGTCAACCTGTTGCCTGTTGAATGACTTACGGTCTATCAGCGAAGCTGATATTTAACAGGGGCGAGCGGAGTCAAGAGGTCTCTATTGTAAAACAACGTCAGAGATGACACGTATGGGTAACTGTCATCCCGACCGAAGCGGAGGGATCTCTTGTCAAATAACGTCTGAGATTTCTACCCGCGCACTTAAGGCGTTAAGTGCTCGGTCGAAATGACAAAAAGGTGCCATTCCGAGTGGAACGAAGTGGAACCGAGGAATCTCCGTCTGCATATTAATAAATTATTATTTATTCATAGAATCGAGAAATTCTTTATTCGTTTTTGTTCCTTTAATCTTATCAAGCAGAAACTCCATTGCATCCACAGCATTCATGTTGCTCAGGAATCTTCGGAGTATCCAGACTTTGTTTATCTCATCCTTTCCGAGGAGGAGCTCTTCACGTCTTGTACCGGATCTGTTGATATCGATCGCCGGAAAAATACGTTTTTCAACAAGCCTTCTGTCCAGATGAACTTCCATATTACCAGTACCTTTAAATTCCTCAAAGATAACTTCATCCATGCGGGAGCCTGTATCCACAAGAGCTGTAGCAATGACCGTAAGGCTGCCGCCTTCTTCGATGTTCCTTGCAGCTCCAAAAAACCTTTTGGGTTTATGCAGTGCATTGGCATCCACACCGCCGGATAAAACCTTGCCGCTGGGCGGCTCAATAGAGTTGTAAGCTCTGGCAAGTCTTGTAATGCTGTCCAGAAGGATACAAACGTCCCTGCCCTGTTCAACCAACCTCTTAGCTTTATTCATAACCATTTCAGAAACCTGAACATGTCTGTAGCCGGGCTCGTCGAATGTAGAGCTGATAACATCTGCATTCACTGAGCGCTGCATGTCCGTAACTTCCTCAGGTCTTTCATCAATAAGCAAAATAATCATATAAACTTCAGGATAATTCGTTGTAATACTGTTGGCAATGGATTTTAAAAGCATTGTTTTCCCGGTTTTGGGCGGAGCCACCAGTAAACCTCTCTGCCCCTTGCCAATAGGTGAAAGCATATTTATAATTCGCGTATCGTAAGAAGCGGGAAAAGCTTCAAGGTCGAGCCTCTCCTCCGGGAAAAGAGGAGTAAGATTTTCAAAAAGGTTTCTCTGGCGTCTCGGTTTTACATCGTTAACCGTTGTGATTTTCAGCAATGCAAAATATTTCTCATTGTCTTTGGGCGGTCTGATCTCGCCGGCTATAGTATCACCATTACGGAGACCGAAACGCCTTATTTGTGCAGGAGAAACATAAAGGTCATCCGGCCCGGGAAGGTAGTTATAGTCTGTGGATCGTAAAAAACCGAAACCGTCAGGGAGAATTTCAAGAACACCCCGGCCATATATCTGACCATTTTTTGCACTTGTGGCTTTTAAAATTTCAAAGATAAGTTCCTGTTTTAAAAGGTTCGGAGCATCTGCAATTTCCAGTTCTTCTGCAATATTAACAAGTTCTTCTATAGACTTTTTCTTAAGTTCGGATAAATTCACACAAGCACCTCTGCAATTTTTTATCTATTATTTTTAGATATTTACTCAACCATCATGGTCGGTAAACACTATCGGTACACAAAAATAAATTTCAAATGCGAATATTTTTCAGATTATTCATTTTATCATCCAAGTTCACAAATCAGCAGAAAACAAAGCAAACTAAATACATCCTAAATTAATTTTTATTGATTTTTGAATTTTATTTAAGCATCGAAACGGCTGTTTCAGCGGCTCAAAAGCTGAATATAGAAGTATAAATAACTGCAAGTCAAACCGTTGTCAAGCTTTTTATAAATAATTTAGCAGCTAAAAAGCAGACCAATCACAACTGGATCTCCCTGCCGTAAATTTTCATAAGCACTTCTCTTGCCGTTTCCTCTACAGATTTACTCGTCGTATCAACTATATGCCATAATTTATGTTTATCTTTTAATGCGTACATAAACTCCACTTCCTCAAGAATATTGTTAATGTTGGTATATTTGCTCATAGTTCTGTAATGTTTAAGACGCTCAATTCGAATTTTTTGCAGTATATCAGGCTCCATCATAAGGCAGACAACCTTATCCTGGTCAGCCTTATACACTTCTTCCGGAATACCCATCTCAGGGATAATCGGTATATTTACAACCTTATAACCCTGTTGGGCAAGAAAAAAGGATGTCGGCGTTTTGGATGTCCTCGAAAGTCCGAGAATTATTATGTCCGCTTCTTCAAGATTTTTAAGATTTTTGCCGTCATCATGATTAATCGAAAACTCTATTGCCTCTATCCGCTTGAAATATTTACTGTCCACTTTTCTCAGCAGATTGGGGTTTTCAATGGGTTCACTACCTAAAAATGCACTGAGTTTTTCCACAGGAGGACCCAAAATATCGTGATGAATTATTTCCCTTTTGTGACAAACCTCATGAACCAGTCTTCTCAACGATTTTTTGGCAATGGTAAAAGCCACAAAAGCTTTATTACGACCGGCTTTCTCCAGAATTCTTACAATTTTGTCTTCATTGTCAACTTTTGAATACACCGATAATTTAAGATCAGGATCCTCAAATTGAATCAAACATGCCTTTATTATATTTATTGCACTTTGGCCGGTTCCATCTGATAATATATACACTGTTTTTTCAGCCATTATTCACCTAACATGCTCATAAATTTTTTTTCATCTATTATATTAACATCCAATTCTTTAGCTTTATCAAGTTTCGAACCGGGAGACTCGCCGCAGATGAGATAATCAAGATTACTGCTGACACCGGTAAGAACCCTTCCGCCGTTTTTTTTAACCAGCTCCTCGAACTGTTTTCTCGGTCTGCTTAGACTGCCGGTAATCAAAAATGTCTTCCCCCCTAAAATATCGCTTTCTTTTTTTCGTGTATATGTAAAATTGAGTCCGTTTTTTTGAAGTTTCTCAATAAGATATGTAATTTTTCCATTTCGCAGCGCTTTGAACAACCCATCGGCAATCACAGGGCCGATATCTTCAACTTTTTCAAAATCCTCCCTCTCAGCCTGAATCATTGCATCTATATTGCCGAACTTTTCAGCAAGTATCTCAGCTGTCCTGACACCAACATTGGGCAGGCCGAGTCCGAAAAGCACTTTTGAAAAAGGTTTCGATTTACTTTTGTCTATGGCTTTAGTCAAATTCTCAGCAGATTTCGCACCAAAGCCTTCCAGTTCCTGAATATCCTCACATTTTAAATCATAAATGTCTGCAATTGAGCCCAGCAACCCCAAATCAACAAAGCGATCCACAATCTTTTCACCCAACCCTTTTATATCCATAGCGTTTCTTCCTGCAAAATGTACTATGGAAGCTTTCAGACGGGCAGGACAATCCGGGTTTGCACATTTGTAATATACATCATCTTCGTCTTTTAAAACAGAACTTCCGCATACCGGACAGGTATCGGGAAATTTAATATCTTTTTCATCCCCTTTTCTTTCATTTTTAATAACACTCGTCACTTTCGGAATCACATCTCCGCTTTTTTCTATAAAAACATTATCCCCTATCTTTATACCAAGCCTCTTTATTTCATCCTCGTTGTGAAGTGTTGCCCTGCTGACAGTTGAACCTGCAACTTTGACCGGCTCAAAGATTCCAACCGGCGTAACTATGCCTGTTCGCCCCACCTGAAAGGAAACTCGTAAAAGCTTTGTCCGGGCATGCTCGGCAGGATATTTATATGCCACCGCCCACCGGGGAGATTTATTCGTACTTCCCAGTTCTGCACGTACGTTATACTCATTCACCTTTATAACAACACCGTCAATTTCATAGTCCAGTTGTTGTCTTTTCTTTTCAATACGGTCAATATATTCAAAAATTTCATCCTGTGAGGATACATGCTCTATCATTGGATTTACTTTTATTCCTATGGATTTAAGAAATTGTAAATCTTTAAAATGCTCAGCATTAACCCTACCTACATCCAAAGCATAAATAAATATATCAAGGGATCTTTCACTGGCAATTTCAGGGTCAAGAAGCTTCATAGTACCTGCAGCTGCATT
>Ga0247721_100038_pt1 | contig 80027 bp, 77 predicted proteins | sample MSEWel2017_08_16_FD_189089 | JGI IMG/M metagenome (GOLD analysis project Ga0247721, IMG submission 189089) | Subsurface sediment microbial communities from gas well in West Virginia, United States - MSEEL Well Study Marcellus 3H_2017_08_16 | ecosystem: Environmental > Terrestrial > Deep...
AAATTATGCTTTAGTAAAGTATGAATAAAGTAATATTTGCAAAATCTTTCGTTGTATTTTAAAAAATAACAGGAAAATATCAAAATCGGGGTATCTTATTTTCTAATGCAATATTAAAGATTATTTACATAAACGAATTTTAATGTTAGTAAATTTAGGATGCTTTTTATTGGGATGCTTCTCGTATTTTCTCAAAGTTTAATAACCCTCTGTACGAAAAACTTGTTTTACACATAAAATGAGTTGACAAAAAAAATTATATTTGCTAACTTTTACGAACTCTGTGTACAGTATACAATAATGCGAATTATGAGGTGCAGTGAATGATTAGTATTGATAGTACTTTATTGATTCAGATTGTGAACTTTCTTATTATTTTATTCATTGGCAAAAAGATGATAATCGATCCTGTTCTTAATACAGTGGAAAAGCGCGATAGTAAAATTGATACCCTTAATAGCGAAGCTGCTAAGCTGAGATCGGAAGTTGAGAAGTATAAAAGTGAATACGAAGAAAAATTTGAGCATGTAAAACAGGAAGCGGCTAACTATCATAAGCAAGTTAAGGATGAGGCTATTCGGGAAGCTGAAAAAATGTATGCAAAGGTTGAGTCTGAGATGGGCAAAAAGCTCGAGGATGCGAGAAAAGATCTTGAAAAAGAGAAAAATGAAGCTAAAACAGCATTGAAATCCGATGCAGAAAATATGGCTGAGGAAATAGTCGACAAAATTATTGGTAAGGTAGCATAAGGAGGGGATCTGTGATGAATAGATTAGTATTTTTATTTAATATATTGTTATTACCTTCTATGCTTATGGCAGCGGAAGGTGGTGGTAGTGAAGGTTCTGGTTTTATGGGGCTTGTATGGAGAATTATAGTATTTGTAGTTTTTGTGGCAATTCTATATAAATTTCTAAAAGATCCATTTATTAATTTTTTAGATAACAGAACGAAACAGATAGAAGAATCGATTGAAAATGCCGAAAAAGCCAAGGAAAATGCAGAAATTGAACTTACGAATTATAAGCTTAAGCTTCAGCAGATGGAAAAAGAGCTTCAGACAATGAAAGATCGTGCCAAGAAACAGGCTGATTCTGAGAGAGAGAGTATTTTAGAGGATGCAGAGAATAATATTGCCAAATTAAGAAAGTCGACAGAAGATATGATTCGGTCCGACCTTGACAGAGCAAAGACCGAGCTCAGAGAGGAAGCTGCAAGTCTTGCTTTTGAGCTTGCTGAACAAAAGATTGAGAACCGTCTTACGGACGATTTGCAGAAGAGATTGGTGAAAAATTATATTGCCAAGATAGGAGTGACAAATTGATAGGTACTGTTATATCGAAACGTTACGCCGGTGCTTTATTTGAAATAGCCTCGGAAAAGGGTGAGGTCAGCAAAGTTTTAGATGAATTGAATAGCTTGATGAGTTTTTATGTTTCCAATGCAGAGTTCAGGGAGTTGGTTAAAAATCCGCTGATCCCTAAAGAAAGTAAAAACGCAGTTTTTACAGAATTGAATGAAAAAGGCGCTATATCTGAGCTTTTGCTCCCTTTTGCGAAGCTTTTGGTGGAGAAAAACCGTCTTGATGAACTGGAAAATATAGCCAAAAGCTTCTCAGATGTTTACAGGGAAAGCCGGGGCGAGGCGGTAGCCGATGTCAAGTCGGTGATTGCTATGGATGAGAAGGTTAAAAATGAGTTGGTTGGTAAACTCAATGATATAACCGGCAAAAAGGTTTCCGTGCAGGTGGAAAAAGATCCGTCATTGCTTGGTGGATTCCTGGCGAAGATTAAGAGTACACAGTATGATGCCAGCGTTAAAGGCCAGCTTGAAAAACTAAAAGAAGAGATGACAGGTTAGATAATAACATATAAGGAGTTAGGTTATATGCAGATCAAGGCAGAAGAAATAAGTAAGATCATTAAAGATCAGATTGAAAACTTTGAACAAAAGGTTCAGGTGGAAGAAGTCGGTACAATCTTGAGTGCCGGTGATGGTATAGCCAAGGTTTACGGTCTTGATAATGCAATGGCCGGTGAACTGGTGGAGTTTCCCGGAGGTGTTTACGGGATCGTTTTCAACCTCGAGGAAGATAATGTCGGTATCGTGATTATGGGCGATTACGAGCATATCAAAGAAGGCGATGTTGTAAAAAGAACCGGAAGAATCGCATCCGTACCTGTTGGTGAAGCCCTTGTGGGAAGAGTAGTTAACCCGCTTGGTCAGCCTCTGGACGGCAGGGGAAAAATAGAAACCGATGAGTATGACGATATTGAAAAGATTGCTCCCGGTATTGTTAAAAGACAGCCGGTGGAAGAACCGCTACAGACCGGGATAAAAGCGATTGACTCGATGATTCCGATCGGAAGAGGACAGAGGGAACTTCTTATCGGTGACAGACAAACCGGTAAAACCGCTGTTGTTATTGATACAATTTTAAATCAGAAAGATGAAGATGTGATTTGCGTCTATGTGGCAATCGGTCAGAAGCGTTCAACTGTTGCCAGAGTTGTGGATACGCTTGAAAAACACGGAGCAATGGACTACACCATTGTGGTTTCCGCTACAGCAAGTGAGCCGGCTCCGGTGCAATTTATAGCACCTTTTGCAGGATGTACAATGGGTGAATATTTTAGAGACAGGGGTAAGCATGCCCTGCTTATATATGATGACCTTTCCAAACAAGCCACTGCTTATAGACAGCTTTCCCTGCTTCTCAGAAGACCTCCTGGGCGTGAAGCTTTCCCTGGAGATGTATTTTATCTTCATTCGAGACTATTGGAGAGAGCAGCTAAATTCAGTGATGAATATGGTGCGGGTTCGCTAACTGCACTTCCTATAATTGAAACACAGGCCGGAGATGTTTCAGCGTATATACCCACAAACGTTATTTCGATTACTGACGGTCAGATATATCTTGAAACCGATCTTTTTAACTCCGGTATCAGACCTGCTGTTAACGTTGGTCTTTCGGTTTCAAGGGTTGGTGGTTCAGCTCAGATTAAAGCCATGAAACAGGTTGCAGGAAGACTCAGACTGGATCTTGCTCAGTACAGAGAGCTTGCTGCATTCGCCCAATTTGGAAGTGATCTTGACGCTGCAACCCAGGCTCAGTTAAGCAGAGGCGAGAGGCTTGTTGAATTACTTAAACAGGGACAGTATCAGCCTATAGTTGTAGAGGATCAGGTTCTGTCCATTTTCACCGGTGTTAACGGCTATCTTGATGATATAGCTGTTGAAGATATAACCAGATTTGAGGATGAGCTCATATCTTTTGCTAAATCAAATTACCCCGATGTACTTGAAAGCATAAAGAAAGAGAAGAAGCTATCGGATGAATTAACAGAGAAATTAAAGAAACTTGTTGAAGAATTCAAAAAACAGTTTTCTTCCTAAAGTTGAGGTTTATATATGTCTGGAATGAGGGATATTAAAAGGAAAATCGGCTCGGTAAAAAATACGCAGAAGATTACCAATGCCATGAAAATGGTGTCGGCTGCTAAGCTGAGAAGGGCTCAGGAAGCAATGGAATCTGCCCTGCCTTATGCCGATAAAATTTTTGAGGTTGTGAAAAATATAAGTAAACGTGTGAATCCGGAAATTCACAAGTTATTGCAGTCTAAAGAAGAAGTAAAAAATGTAGGTGTAATAATTATTACCTCGGACAGAGGATTGTGCGGAGCTTTTAATAGTAACGTTAATAAGCTGTTTTCTAAATTCCGTCAGGAGCATTCTGACAAAAATTTCAAACTTATATGTGTTGGAAAAAACGGCTATGAATATATAAAGAGAAGAGATTATGAAATAGAGGAAAAATACATTTCATTCGGCGGGAAGATTACATATGACGATGCAATAACAATAGGTGATTCCGCTGTAAAAATTTTTAACGATGATGAAATTGATGAACTCTACGTTGTATACAATGAATTCAAATCCGTAGCTTCTCAGACACCAAAATTAAAGAAGATTCTTCCGTTAGATTTTGATACTGAGGAAGATACGGATGAACAAGTTGTGGATTATTTGTATGAACCTAATCCGAACACACTTGTGAAAGAAATAATACCCCGCTTTATAAATTTTACAATTTACAGCTGTATCCTGGAATCTGTGGCCGGTGAACACGGGGCCAGAATGGCCGCGATGGATAATGCGACACGTAATGCGGGGGAAATGATTAAAAAGCTTACACTTAGCTATAATAAAGCCAGACAGGCTGCAATTACCACAGAAATTCTTGATATTGTTAACGGAGCGGAAGCTTTAAAATAATACTATGACAATGGAGTGTAAATAATGGCAAATGTAGGGAAAATTGTTCAGGTAATTGGACCGGTTGTTGATGTCCACTTTGAAGATGGTCAATTACCGGAAATTTACACAGCTTTGAAAATTAAGAACCCAATAAGCGGTGATATTGTTGTTTGCGAGGTTGAACAGCATCTTGGAGAAAACACTGTAAGATCAGTCGGCATGACAACCACAGAAGGTCTTGTAAGAGGCATTGAAGCGGAAAATACGGGTAAACCTATCACTGCGCCTGTGGGAAAAAATGCGTTGGGAAGAATTCTTAACGTTATCGGCGAACCTGTTGATGAACAGGGTGAAGTGGAAGCTGATGATTACTGGTCTATTCACAGAGAAGCACCTAAACTGGAAGATCAGGATACCGGTAATGAAATTCTTGAGACGGGCATTAAAGTGATTGATCTTCTAGAACCTTACACCAAAGGCGGAAAAACCGGTCTTTTCGGTGGTGCCGGTGTTGGTAAAACAGTGCTTATTATGGAGCTTATCAACAATATTGCAAAACAGCACGGCGGTTATTCTGTTTTCTGCGGTGTTGGTGAAAGAACAAGGGAAGGTAATGACCTCTGGCTTGAAATGCAGGAGTCAGGTGTTTTGGAAAAAGTGGCTTTGATCTACGGTCAAATGAACGAACCCCCTGGTGCAAGGATGAGAGTCGGTCTTACCGGATTGACTATTGCTGAATATTTCAGAGATGTTGAAGGCCAGGACGTTCTTTTGTTTGTTGATAACATATTTAGATTTACCCAGGCAGGTATGGAAGTTTCTGCCCTTTTGGGTAGAATGCCTTCAGCTGTTGGTTACCAGCCGACACTTGGTACGGAAATGGGTGAGCTTCAGGAGAGAATTGCTTCAACCAAGAAGGGATCTATTACTTCAGTTCAGGCTGTTTACGTTCCAGCTGACGACCTTACTGACCCTGCTCCGGCAACCACTTTTGCTCACCTGGATGCTACAACGGTTCTTTCAAGACAGATTGCAGAGCTTGGTATTTATCCAGCTGTTGACCCTCTCGATTCCACTTCCAGAATTCTTGATCCCAACATTGTAGGTCAAGAACATTATGACGTAGCTAGAGATGTTCAAAAGGTTCTTCAGAGATACAAAGAATTGCAGGATATTATCGCAATTCTTGGTATGGAAGAATTAACTGAAGAAGATAAGCTGACTGTTTCAAGAGCGAGAAGAATACAGAGATTTCTTTCCCAGCCATTCTTTGTTGCTGAACAGTTTACCGGTATGCCCGGTAAATATGTAACACTCAATGAAACGGTTAAAGGTTTTAAGGAAATTCTTGACGGTAAACACGATGATCTTCCTGAACAGGCTTTTTATCTTGTTGGAACAATAGATGAGGCTTTAGAAAAAGCAGAAAAGCTTAAGACAAGAGGATAATTATGGCTGAAAAGCTTAAACTTGAACTTGTATCACCTGAGAGAAAACTTTTGGATCTGGAAGTGGATGAAGTAGTTGCTCCTGGAGTGGAAGGTGATTTCGGCGTGCTGCCTGATCACTCGCCATTTTTAACCGCTCTCAATATAGGGGAACTGACTTATAAACATGACAACACCACTGAGTATGCGGCAATTGACAGAGGTTTTCTGGAAGTCAATGATAATAGGGTTATTATACTTGCCGAAGGTGCTGAACTCGGAAGAGAGATCGATCTGGAAGAAGCGATAAAAAGGAAAGTTGAAAAAGAGAAAGAACTTGAATCTGCAAGACAGGAAGAATCACATAAATTCAGTAAGGCTGAAGCTGAACTGACCAGAGAGCTTAACCGCGTCAGTGTTGCAGAAAGATATAAATAGCAAAAAGAGGGCTGAAGCCCTCTTTTTTATTTTTAACGTTGTAATTGCAAAAACAAACCTCACTAAAGTCCTTATTTAATTTTACAAATACTGTTTCTATACATTCTTAAAGAACTTCAAAAATATAATCCAAATTTCTAATCAGAAACCTTTGAATAACTCAGGAAGCGCGGCTTTAACCGGGCAAGCTTTTTTGAAATTTATCATTCACAGGCCTGCGGGACTAAAGTCCCACTTCCTAAAACATGGAAAAGCAAATTATTCAAAGGTTTTAATCTATATAATTCATTTGTCAAGTTTCGCAATTAGTTCGGTATAGCATTCGCATTGTGCGAATATATAGAATGTTAAACATATTTACCAGTCTAAAGGACTGGTGCTAGCCATAGGCATACTTACGAAATCCTGTGAAAACAGGGTTGTGGCAATCTCAAAACATGAAAAGCAAGGAGATTGCTTCGTCGCATTCGCTCCTCGCCCTGTTAAATCCGGTTTAACCGGGCTGCAGTGCAGCATTTAACGGGGCGAGCAAAGACTTGAGAAGGTGCAAGTGCGAAACTTGATTAATTTATTAAGAAGTTTTTTTTGAAAGGTAATGTCCTGATAATGAAGCAAATTATCATGTATTAGAAAACGTATCTAAATTATTTGCTCAATTAAACTTGACACTGTTTGGAAGAATCATGTATTATTTGGTATAAAATGTCATAAAATGGTATGTAATGTTATGAAAACACCGACAAGTTTTAAGGGCAAAAGCTTTCACACAATTAATGACGCAGGTCGTGTAAGTATCCCCTCCAAATTCAGGGATGTCCTTAAAACTAAATATGGAGATGAATCATTAATACTTGTTACGCTCGGCAGCCATATAGCTGCATTTCCAATATATGAATGGCAGAAACTGGAAAAAATGTGGGAGGAAAATCCCCCCAGAGACGCTCAAGGGAAAAAATTTTTAAGGTATTTATATTCAACTGCGGAAGATTGTTCCATCGACAGACAGGGTAGAGTCCTAATTCCAAATATGCTTAGGGAAAAAACAGGTTTGAATGCCGAATGTGTTATTGTCGGCCATATGAATAAAATTGAAATCTGGCCTAAGTCTAAATGGGAGCAGGAGTTTGAAGATATTGATGTTGAAAATTTATTCGATTCGATAAGCGAAGAATTTCCGGAACTAAATTTATAGGCCGGTGAGCTATGCACAAATCTGTTTTACTCGAAGAGTTAATTGAAAATCTGGTAATAAAGCCTGATGGCATATACGTGGATTGTACCGGCGGCGGTGGAGGTCATGCTTTAAAAGTTTATAAAAAACTGTCTTCCGGCGGGAGACTGATAATTTTGGACAGGGATAAAGATGCAGTTAAAAGACTCAGAGAAATGTTTGCCGGATGTGAAAATGTGACTGTCATTCATTCTAACTTTGCAACTGTGGACTTGGTGTTGAATGACCTTGGTATTGGCCAGGTAACGGGTCTTTACGCTGATTTTGGCCTGTCAAATTATCAGCTGATTGATGAAAATCGGGGTTTTTCATTCAAAAAAAGTGGCTTTCTCGACATGCGAATGAACAAAAGTGATGAAATTACAGCATACGAAGTAGTAAACAATTATCCTAAAGAAACACTAGTTAATATATTAAAAAAATACGGCGAGGAGCCTTTTGCAGCGAGGATTGCCGATTCAATAGTGAAAAAAAGAGTGTTGAAAAATATTGAATCAACGACGGAACTGGCGTCAATAATTTCTGAGGCGATTCCGAAAAAATTTCATAAACATGGCCAGAATCCTGCTACCAAAAGTTTTCAGGCGATTCGTATATTTATTAATAAAGAGCTTGAATCGATAGAATCCCTGCTTAATAAAATTGATAAAATTGTGGAAAAAGACGGGCGGATTGTTTTCATATCGTTTCATTCACTGGAAGATAGACTTGTTAAGGATATGCTTAATTTTTATGCAAAAGATTGTATATGTCCGCCGGAATTTCCTGAGTGCAGATGTGATAAGAAAAAGACGTTCAGGCTTATTACCAAAAAACCGATAACACCAAAGGAGAGCGAAATTAAACGAAACCCTCTCAGCAGAAGTGCAAAAATGAGAGTTGCGGAGAAAGTGATATGAAGCACAACGAAGCTACTATAAAAGCTGATTCTGTAAATATCGGACTGAGTTTAATGCTCAAAATTCTTGTTGTAGTGGTTATTGTTTTTACAATAATCGTGATTAAGCAGAAATATATTAACGTTGGATACGATATTTCGCATTTATCTACAAAGATAGAGGATAAAGAGATAACTCTGCAGTCACTTCAGGAAAGGCATAATGCTTTGGTTGATAAAGAAAGGTTGTATCAAAAAGGAAAATCGATGGGAATGAAGTTCCCTGAGCATACAAAGGTATATTATGTGGAATGAAAGGTTTAAACTTTCCCTGGTTTTAGGCTTATTAAGTATAGTGATTCTCTCGATTTTTGCCCGATTGGCATATTTGCAGATTTACAAATATAATGATTATCTGAATTATGCAAAAAATCAGTCTTTAAGAAAGGTTCAGCTTTTAAAAAACAGAGGGCTGATTTATGACAGGAGAGGAGCTGTTTTGGCGGAAAATAAAAAAAGTGCTTCTCTTTATGCTTATGGACGGGATATCAAAGATCCTTACAGGATAAAGCTTATTTTAGAGGATTACAATCTGGATATGAACAGCAGAAATTACAATTATTTAAGAAAGAAAGAGGGCTTTATCTGGCTTGTTAGAAATTTAGATGTTGATAAGGCAAGAAAAATCTCAGGGAGATATCCTTATATACATTACATTCTGCAGGAAAACCGGTATTATCCTAAGGGTGAAAATGTTGCCAAAATTATAGGATTTACGGGGGTGGACAATCAGGGGCTTCAGGGGGTTGAGTATGCCCTGGATAGTAGGTTGAAAGGGGAAAAAACAAATGTGATATATTTAAGGGACAGCCGCAACAGGCCTATACTTCTAAAAGATAAAGAATATATCTCAGAAAGTTCAAAGGTAGTCTATCTTACTATAGATTCTCAAATTCAGGAGACAGCGGGAATTATCCTTAAAAAAGATATGGAGCGTTTTGGTGCAGAAAGAGGGCTTGCAGCCGGCATTAATGTAAATACGGGAGAAATAATTTTCAGTGCTTCTTATCCCTCATATAACCCAGCAAATTTTGAAGAATATTCTAAATCAACCTGGAAAAGCATGCTTACAAACTATCTATTCGAGCCGGGATCGATTTTTAAAGCTATAACTTTCGGCTTTCTTCTTGATTATGAGAACTTAAATCTTGATAAACAAGTGGATTGTGAAAACGGCAAATACAGAATTTATGGGCATACATATAATGATGTGCACGATTACGACAAGCTAAAAGCTTCAGAGGTAATCATAAATTCTAGCAACATCGGCACAATCAAACTCGCAGGTGAAGCAAACGGGAAAAAATTTCATGATTTTCTGTCAAAAGTAGGTTTTGGTAAAAGCCCCGGTATCCTGGGTATTTCTGAAGAGAAAGGGCTGTTGAGAGCTTATGATAAATGGTCAGGGTTGTCCAAGCCCTCGCTTTCAATAGGACAGGAGATTTATGTTACACCTTTGCATATTTTGCAATATTATGCGGCTGCAGCCAATGACGGAGTTTTAATTTCTCCGCATTTGATAAAAAAGGCAGTAAATGATGAGGAGATTTTCAAACCTGAGGTAAAATCGAAAAGACTGCTTAGTAAGAATACTGCGAAAACCCTGCAAATGCTTCTAAAAAGAGTTGTGGACAATGGAACAGGCGTGAATGCTTCAAGCGAATATATCGATATCAGCGGTAAAACAGGGACTGCTCAGAAATTTTTAATTGATGAAGGGAGATATTCCCATAAAAATTATGTGGCAAGCTTTGTAGGTTTTTTCCCTGCTTCATCACCTGAAATTGCGATGATAGTGATTTATGATTCTCCGAGTGCCTCAATTTACGGAGGCTCAACTGCGGCTTATACATTTGAAACAATTGCTGAGCAGATAATGCTTCAAAAAGGGTACAAAATACAAAGACTAAGGGTAAGCAGTGAAACTAAAAAACCTTCTTAAAGGAGTAAACGTACTGTCAGTAGAAACCGATGTCCTCAATACGGAAGTGGAGGATATATCTTTTGACAGTCGATTTCTGAAAAAGAACTCTGTTTTCGTTGCTTACGAAGGTACGGGATCAGACAGCCATGAATATATCGGTGATATTGCAAAAAGCGGTCAGATTGCTGTTTTTGTTACCGAAAGGTATGTTGAAAACGTGCCTCATGTTGTTGTTGATTCGGGCAGAAAAGCATTGGCAATGATGTCTAAGAATTATTTCGGCCTAAATGATGATGACATTTTAAAAATTGCTGTAACCGGCACTAACGGGAAGACCACTATAAATTATTTGCTGGACAATATTTTTTCAACAAATGGAATGAAAGTAATAAGGATAGGTACAACAGAATACAAGGTGGTTGATAAGATTTATAAGGCTGAAACAACAACACCTTCCTCTTATGAGTATTACAGAATGATGAGTGCAGGAATCGATAAGGGCGCGAAAGCAATATGTATTGAGGCTTCGTCTCATGCTCTTGAACAGGAGAGGCTTTACGGTACCTGCTTTGATCTCTCGATTTTTACGAATTTGACCGGTGATCATCTGGATTATCATGAAAATATGGAAAAATATTTTAAAGCCAAGCGGAAGTTATTCAACTCTGAATATTCATGCAAAAGCCTGATTAACGCGGATGATTTTTACGGTAAGAAGCTTCTCAAAGTGTCCGAAATCCCGTCTTATTCATACGCTGTTGGAAACAGTGCTGATTTTAAAGCATTTAACATTCAAAACAGCCTGGAAGGAGTATCATTTGTGGCTGTAAGCGGTAAAGATTTGAAACTGCAGTCGAATATGGTGGGTACACATAACATATACAATATTTTGGCAGCAGCAGCGGCTTCAAATATACTTGGTGTTCCGGATAAAGTCATTTATGAGGGGATAAAGAATCTTAAAAATATACCCGGCAGACTTGAAAAGATAGTGGTTAACAACAGATATTTTTTTGTGGATTATGCACATACGGATGATGCCTTAAGAAATGTGTTGCAATCCCTTTCCGGATTAAAGAAAAAATGTCTTATCACAGTTTTCGGCTGCGGCGGTGACAGAGACAAGACCAAAAGACCCAGAATGGCAAAAGCAGCCGAGGTGTATTCGGATAAGATTATTGTCACAAGTGATAACCCGAGAACGGAGGATCCGGCAGCTATTATTCGGGACATTGAAACCGGCTTTGACAGCAATACTACCTACGAGATTATTTCTGACAGGCATGAAGCAATAATACATGCTTATGAAATTTCCGAAGAAGAAGATATTATTCTTGTGGCAGGCAAAGGGCACGAGGATTACCAGATATTAAAAGACGAAACTATATATTTTGATGACAGGCAAGAGATAAAAAAACTTTCGGAGGAAGAAAGTGCCGGTTTGTGAACCTTTGGATATTTTTGTTGATATTGTTGACTGTCACCTTTCCACTGTAAAAGTATTTTTCAGAAGGGTGGAGATTGACAGCAGACAAGTGAAGTATTCGGACATATTTTTTGCCCTTAAGGGTGAGCGCTTCGACGGCAACGAGTTTGCAAAAGAGGCTATAGAAAAAGGTGCAACCTTTGTTGTCATGGATGACAAGGAAAAATTTTATAAGCTTCAATATCCTAACAAGATTCTTGTGGAGGATTCACAAAAAGCTCTTGAGAATTTCGGTAGATACATGATTAAAAACTACGAGGGTGTAAAAATAGCAATTACAGGAAGTGCCGGCAAAACCAGCACCAAATCAATGTTGGCTTCTGTTATCGGGAAAAAATACTTGGTTTATGAATCTTTTAAAAATTTCAATAATAAACTCGGTGTTGCGTATTCTGCATCCAATATCGACTTGGATTCGGAGTATGCAATATTTGAGCTGGGAACCAACAGCTACGGCGAACTGAAGTATTTGAGTGAGTATATAAAACCCCATGCTGCCGTGGTAACGAATATCGGGATGTCTCATATCGGGATGTTTGACAATCTGGATGCACTCGCCCGTGAAAAACTCAGTATTCTTAGCTCGCTACCGCCCGTCGGCAGGGAAGGTAAACTAAACGGTGAGGTTTGGCTTCATGAAAGCTGCAAAAAATATATGAATGGTCTTGTTACTGATAACAACCTGACGGAAAAACTGAATATTCATTATTTCGGATACAGTGATGATAATGAAATTAAAATAGATGAAATCGCTCGTAACAATCATATTGAATATGCTGTGAAACATAAAGATGAAAAGTATGATTTTAGAATCAATCATGTATATGAGCATTTTGCAATGAACTCTCTCATCCCAGTAGCCGTTGGTACAATGCTGAATATACCTTATGAAGAGATTTCTGATGCCATAGAGGATTTTGAACCATTACAGGGACGAGGTACATTCATTAACAAAGATGATAAGATTTCGATAATCGATGATTCATATAATGCGAGTTTTGATTCAATATTGGCTGCCATAGAAGATATCCATAAAATACGAAAAAAAAGCAAATATGCGGTAATTGGCGAAATGGCGGAAATAGGGAAATTTGCGGAAAAACTCTATAAGGAGCTTTTTTCCGTGGCACGCTCACGAGGAGATATCAATTTTCTATTTACCGGCGAAAGCTATACTGCTTTTAATGAAAGTGTGAATGTGAAAATTTTTGAAAATAAGAGCGATCTGAAAGACTATCTGTCAAAACTGGATGAGGGAATTTTTCTCGTGAAAGCAAGCAGATCACAAAAATTTGAAGACATTGTGGAATTTTTAAAGGAGAAAAATAAAAGTGCTGTATAATCTACTTTATCCGCTAAGCGAACATTTTATACTGTTTAATGTTTTCAAGTACATAACTTTTCGTACTGCCTATGCAATCATTACATCGCTCCTTATAAGTCTTTTCGTTGGCGGATATCTGATAAATACATTAAAAGAGATGCAGCTTTCACAGAAAGCAAAAGGATATGAGCCCGCCCGGCACAGGGAAAAAGAAGGTACTCCCACAATGGGCGGTATAATGATAATTCTGACGGCTCTGTTTTCGACACTGTTATGGGCTGATTTAACGAACCTTTATATATGGATTGTACTTTTTGTTTTTACTGCTACAGGGGTACTCGGATTTGTGGATGATTATATAAAAACGGTAAAGAAGGATCCCGAGGGGATGAAACCATTGGTTAAATTTTCTCTGCAGCTTGTTATTGCCGCTGTGGCAGTGATATGTATAATAATTGTCGATGAAAGCGGTGATGCTACCAAACTGGCTCTTCCTTTCTTTAAAGATATGATATTCGATTTGTCCTTTTTCTATATTTTGTTTGCACTTTTTGTAATTGTGGGTACGTCCAATGCTGTTAATCTGACGGACGGGCTCGACGGCCTTGCAACAATGCCCTCTGTAATTGCTTTCGGAACTTTCATCCTTTTTTCTTATGTTACCGGTCACGTTCAATTTGCCGATTATCTGCAGATTATCTATGTGGAAGGTTCTGGTGAACTGGCAGTATTCTGCGGGGCGATGCTCGGCGCAGGTCTGGGGTTCCTTTGGTATAATACGTTCCCGGCAACGGTTTTTATGGGGGATGTCGGGAGTCTTTCAATCGGTGCAGCTTTGGCCACTGTTGCCGTGATAACAAAACATGAAATTGTATTGGCCATTGTCGGCGGTGTTTTTGTTATCGAAACTGTTTCGGTGATCATGCAGGTTGGGTTTTTTAAGGTTACAAAGGGCAGACGCCTTTTTCGAATGGCTCCCATACATCATCATTTTGAGCTTAAAGGGTGGGAAGAACCGAAAATTATAGTACGTTTCTGGATTTTGGCATTTATGTTGGCAATGATTGCAATAAGTACACTAAAATTAAGGTGATAATGTGAGATACGCTTTGCTTGGTTACGGAGTCAGCGGTCGCGGCGCTGAAAAATTATTGAAGAGCAAAAATATTCACAATATTGATATTTTTGACGATACAATTCAATCGTATCCTTCTGTATCCTCATGTGATTTTGACAGATATGATAAAGTAATTGTGAGTCCCGGAATTGCTCCTGACAAGATCAAAATTCCTGCAAATAAAGTTACCAGCGAGGTGGAGATTGCATATGAAGCTCTGTCGCCTGATGCGAAGATAGTCGGGATTACCGGAACAAACGGTAAATCCACAATTACCTATCTTACCTGGCAGATTTTGAAGCAGCTAGGGGCGGATGCCGTTTACTGCGGTAACATCGGAAGAACCTTCAGTGAAGTTGCGTCAGAGAATAATTTCAATATTTATGTGGTGGAACTCAGCAGCTATCAGATCGATTTGCTGAAAAACTTCAGAATGGATGCTTTTTGTATCTGTAATGTTACGCCTGATCATTTGGAGAGGTATAAGGATATGAAGAGATATACGGCGTCAAAACTGGCAGCCCTTAGATTTGTTGACGCAGACAAGTCCTATCTTCTCAAATCCACTGTTTTTGAGAATTTTAATATTTCAAAAAGTGCAAACTTTATAGATCCTCAGCTGAAAACCTTTCCTGTTTTAAATGATACTATTCTGGATTTTGGCAGGTTTTATGCTGATATCAATTTGTATTCACTCCCCGGCAGGCATAATGTACTTAATCTGGCGTTTGCGATGTGTCTGGCTGATGAGGTATACGGTTTGAAAGGTGATGTTTCACCGGTTGTATCCTCACTGCAATCCCTTGAACACAGATGTGAAAAATTTGCTGAGTCAAAAGGAGTACAATATATAAATGACTCGAAAAGCACAAATCCGGAATCTACCATGACAGCTTTAAATGCGCTTAACGGTAATGTGATCCTTTTAATGGGTGGTCGAATTAAAGATGCAGATTATACGGGGATAACGAAGCTGATTAATAAACGGGTAAAGAAGCTTGTTTTGTTTGGGGAGGCAGCCGATTCTCTTAACCGCCAGTTTGAGGGAAAAGTTGATGTAGAAACGCAGATTTGCAGCAGTCTTGATAAAGCTATTGACGATGCCTGTTTTTCTGCAGAGTCAGGCGATACAGTCTTATTATCTCCCGGATGTTCAAGTTTCGACAGCTTTGGCAATTTTGAAGAACGGGGGAAATATTTCAAATATGCGGTAAATAGAAAGCTGAAGGGGTGCAGTCTAAATGTTTGAATACAAGGATGAACGCTTTTATATGTTTGTTTCTGTTGCGGTACTCCTTGTGATAGGTCTGACATTTATCTTTTCAGCAGGCTCCCTTCAGGCTTTGCGTATTGGTAAACCTGAATCATTCTTTTTCTACAAACAGATTTTGGCTATGGTTTTGGGACTCTGTTTTATGTATATCAGCTATTCGACGCCGTTATATGTATACAGAAAGCTCGTTGTTTTAATATATTTTCTTACGGTTGCACTTCTTTTATCTGTTTTTGCTTTTCCGGCGATTAACGGCGCACACCGGTGGATAGATTTGCCGCTTATCAGTCTACAGCCGTCGGAACTGGCTAAATTCACAATAGTGCTTTATCTTGCACATTATCTTGATAAAAAAGATCAGAAAATAAAGGTTTTTGTTAAAGGATTTCTGCCCGCAAGTCTGATGCTGGGTTTTCTGGCATCACTTGTATTGATTGAGCCTGATTTCGGCACCGCGTTTCTATTGATAGCTGTATCGGGAACCCTTCTTTTTATAGGCGGGATGAATATGAAGCATCTGGTGGCAGGCATTGCATTCATACTTCCATTGATTGGGTCTCTCGTGATGATGGGATACAGAAAAGAACGTATTTTAAGCTTTATCGATCCGTGGAAATACAGTGATACTTCGGGATATCAGCTAATTCAGTCTCTTATCGCTGTGGGAAGTGGGGGCATTTTCGGAAAAGGATTGGGGAATAGTTCGCAGAAGCTCTATTTTCTGCCTGAAGCCCATACAGATTTTATATATGCGATTATTGCCGAGGAATTCGGCATTATCGGAGCCGTTGCAGTAATAATACTGATTTTGGTGCTGTTTATTTGCGGTCTTCGAATAGCGGCATCTCATGTGGACAGATACAAAAGGTATCTGACTATGGGACTTTGTTTTGTCTTTTTTTACCAGGCTGTTATCCATTTCTGTGTTGTTTTGGGCCTGACACCGACTAAAGGTATACCGCTGCCCTTTGTGAGTTACGGAGGTTCGGCAATGGTTTTTCAGCTTTTTTTACTGGGTATTATTTTTAGAAGTGCGGAGGAACGATGAGAGTTGTGCTGGCAGGCGGAGGAACCGGCGGCCATCTTTATCCCGGTATCGCCATAGCCGAGAAACTTGAGAGAGAAAAAGTGGATATCCTCTTTATGGTCTCTAACAGGGATGTGGACAGTAAGATTCTCTCCTCCATGAATTATTCTTTCATAGTTCAGGATGTTACGCCTGTAAAAGGAAAAGGGCTTTTATACAAAATAAATAGTTTTTTAAAGCTTTTGGTTCAGGTTGTTAAAAATATAAAACTTATAAAACGTAATGATAAAGTGCTCCTTCTGGGCGGGTTTGCATCAGCAGCCGCAGGATTAACCGCTCTGTTAAAAAGGTGCGAAATTTATGTCCATGAGCAGAATTCCGTTATGGGCTTTGCCAACAGGTTTTTTGTTAGATTTGCAAAGAAGGTATTTTTAAGTTTTGAAATTAAAAATATGGAAATACCTAATGCAGTTTTAACCGGAAATCCTGTGCGCGAAGGTATTGCTGAAATTGAGCCCAAATATGAGCATTCAAGACATCTTTTGGTACTTGGAGGGAGTCAGGGGAGCCGTTTTATTAACAAACTGATGATTGAGTCTTTCGGACGGCTGAAAAAGGAAGGTATAAAAATTAAACATCAGACGGGGGCCATGCTTTATAATGAAACTGTTAACGGATATAAAGCGAAATACGGCAGATACAAAGGTGAGGATCTGGAAATAACGGATTATGTGAATGATATTCAGGACGTTTTAAAATGGAGTGATGCAGTGGTTTCCAGGGCAGGTTCGGGATCTGTTTATGAAATTATGTATGCAAAACGTCCGGCTGTTTTTATACCGCTCAAACTTGCAGCTGATAATCACCAGTATTTTAATGCTAAATTTTTTGAGGAGCATGGGTACGGTTATGTGCTGACGGAAGATGAAGCGGTTCCGGAGAATTTTTGTGAAAAAATAATCTCGTTATTTGAAAATTATAACGAATTTTCAAGAAAGCTGGCATCTATGAAGAGGTTGAATGCTTCTGAACTTATATTATCGGAAATGGGGTTTGTGTAATGTTTGGCAAAATTAAGAAAATACATTTTGTTGGTATAGGCGGGATAGGCATGAGCGGAATAGCGGAAGTGCTTAACAATCTGGGCTTTATCGTGACCGGATCCGATACTGCCAAAAACTCTACGATTGAAAGGCTTACGAGTCTCGGAATAGAAGTCAGACGTGGCCACAGTGCCGATAACTTAGGCGGAGCCGATCTCGTTGTATATTCATCTGCCGTTAAAATAGACAATCCTGAGCTTGTGCAGGCAAGAGATAACTATATTCCGGTTATTAAGCGGGCGGAAATGCTCGCGGAACTAATGCGTATGAAATACTCAATAGTGGTTGCAGGCAGCCACGGTAAGACAACTACCACTTCCATGATTGGTGAAATTCTTTTTTCTGCGGATTTTGATCCGACAGTAGTGATAGGCGGCCGTCTTAACAGGGATTATAACAATGCGTTAGTGGGAAAAAGCGAATTTATGGTTTCCGAAGCGGATGAGAGTGACAGATCTTTTCTTATGCTGTATCCGACCGTTTCGGTAATTACAAATATAGACCTTGAGCATCTGGACGCCTATGAGGATATGGAGGATCTGAAAAATGCATTTATCCATTTTGCCAATAAGGTTCCTTTTTATGGTGTAAATATTATCTGTATAGATGATATGAATGTAACGGATATCATCCCTTATATTGAGAAAAGATTTACAACTTACGGCTTGAGTGCCAAAGCGGATGTGAGCGGTTATGATATTAAACGCACGGGTTTTTCCGTATCCTTTGAGGTTTTACTGCACGGCAAGAAGCTTGGCAGGGTTAAGCTTGCACTGCCCGGTGAACATAATGTTCTCAATGCTTTGGCTGCAATAGCAGTGGGGTTTGAGCTTGAAATACCTTTTAGCAGAATAAAGAGAGGGTTGGAGAATTTTCAGGGAGTGCAGAGGAGACTGACTCTTAAGCTTGATAGTGATGATGTAAAAGTTATTGATGATTACGGTCATCATCCGACGGAAATTTCCACCACCCTGAAGGCGGTCAGGGAAGCTTTCCACGATTACAGGTTAGTTGCAATTTTTCAGCCTCACAGATATTCCAGAACATCGGCTTTGATGACTGATTTCGCAAAATGTTTCTTTGATGCAGATGAGCTTTATGTGAGTGATATTTATGCTGCCAGCGAAGATCCCATTGAGAATGTCAATTCAGAGCGGTTGGTTTCCGAAATTAAAAAACACGGATTTAAAGATGTGTTTTATATAAAAAAGGCGTCAGATTTTTTACAGAGTGTCGATAAATATAGCGACAAAAAAACGGTTTTTATAACGCTTGGTGCAGGCGATATTACGAATTTCTCATCCGAACTTGCAACGGTTCTGGAGGATAGATGATAGATAAGAAAGAAAAAATAGTAGTCCTTTACGGCGGTTATTCGAGTGAGAGGGAGGTCTCTCTGACTACGGGTACTGCTATGGGTAATGCATTGAAAAAGAGCGGATATAAAAATGTTATTTTTATGGATTTGGGCGATAACTTCTTACAGGAATTACTCAAATTAAAGCCGGGAATTTGCGTTAACGGTCTGCACGGTAAGTTCGGAGAGGATGGTAAAATTCAGGCTGTTCTCGAATCTCTGGGGATTTTCTATACCGGATCCGGCGTTGCCGCAAGCTGTATTGCTTTTGATAAAGCATATTCGAAATATATTATAAGAGGGGCCGGTCTTCCCACAGCCGATTTTAAAATTGTATCAAAAGCTGAAAAAAAACCGCCTTTTCTGCCATGTGTTGTTAAGCCGGCAAGAGAAGGATCGACAATAGGCATATCCATTGTGAAGAAAGAAGAGGAATACAAAAAAGCTCTGGAATTTGCCGCTGAATATGACAACAAAATTGTTGTTGAAAGGTTTTTAGACGGCAAAGAGATTACAGTGGGTATCCTTGGTGACAAGGCACTCCCACCGATCTGGATAAAACCGGAAAGCGGTTTTTACGATTACGAATCGAAATATACCAAAGGTAAAACCGAGTACCTCTTTGACACCGGTTTTAGTGAGAATGAAATTGATGAAATTAAAAATACGGCGCTCAGGGCTTTTAATGTCTCGGGGTGCACAGGTTACGGAAGGGTAGATTTTATTTATAAGGAAAATACACCGTATATACTGGAAATAAACACGCTTCCCGGGATGACTGAAACAAGCCTTCTGCCGCAGGCGGCAGCTGAAGCAGGGATAAATTTTGAGAAACTCGTGGAGAAAATTTTATACACGAGTGGAGTATCTCATGACTAGATTTTATCTGAAAATAGTCTTTGCGTTTGCAGTGGTATTTTTTGTTGCCTTCTGGGCTTATCCGAATGTCAAAAAAATGATTCTCAGTTCGGATTATTTTAATGTGAAAAATATTGAAATATCCGGTGTAATTAACGGTAATGGAGAGAGACTTCAGAAAATGTACGAAAAACATCTGGGTGAAAACCTTTTTAAATTTGACGTGAATGCTGAGAATATTACCGAAGACAAATGGATTGAAAAAGTGGAAATAAAACGCATGTGGCCTTCCACAGTAAAAATCATTGTTTATGAAAATAAAGGTTTGTTTACTTACAAAAATGAAAACAAATGTTTTGTTTATACATATAACTCCAAGAGGATACAGGTTAAATGCAGTGAAAATGAAATAAAGATTTTTGTGAACAGATCAGTTGATTCCGCTTATGTGGGAAATTTTGCTGAGATATACAAAAAGGGCTCAATGGATAATTACAGGAAGATTGTCTTAAAAAAATCTTATTTCGCAGTATATAAAGATAATTATAAAATAAAAGGCTCATACAGTCCTGACGCCTTTTTAAAAGCTTACCGGCTAAAGGACTTTTTGACGAAAAGATACTCATCGCTTGAGTATCTTGATTTAAGGGTGCCTGAGAAAATTTATGTAAAAGGGGTGCTGAATGAGGCAGGATAATATTTACGCAGGTTTAGATATAGGGACTACAAAAATCTGTGCAGTAATCGGGCGTAAAAACAGCGATGACAGTTTGGATATTATAGGATTGGGCAGCGTACCGAGTTCCGGTCTGAGAAAGGGAGTCGTAATTAATATTGACGGCACTGTTAAAGCTATAATTGAAGCTTTGAGAGAAGCCGAGAGAATGGCCGGTGTTCAGGTTAAGAACGTTTGCGCAGGGATTGCAGGAGGCCACGTCAAAAGTTTTAACTCCAGAGGTATAATTGCCGTTAAAAACAGAGAAGTAAGCAGAAAAGATGTAGAAAGGGCAATCGAATCTGCTTCGGCAGTTGATGTACCTATTGGTAGTGAAGTTCTCCATGTTATTCCTCAGCAGTTTATTCTGGACGGGCAAACAGAGATTAAGGATCCGATAGGGATGAGCGGAGTGAGGCTTGAAGTGGATGTTCATATTGTTACCGGAGCGGTAAGCAGTGCCCAGAATATCTTAAAGAGTTGTGAAAGGGCGGGGATTTCTGTGGATGACATTGTTCTGGAACAGCTTGCTTCAAGTGAAGCCGTACTGTCAGAGGATGAAAAGGAAATCGGTGTATGCCTTATTGATGGTGGCGGCGGAACGACCGATATGGCTGTTTATAAACGGAATGCGGTTTACCATACGGCTGTTATGTCAATCGGCGGAAATAATTTTACGAGGGATTTATCCATCGGATTGAACACACCGGAATCCGAGGCCGAAAAGGTCAAAAAGCAACACGGTTGTGTATGGATGGATTTTGTTTCCGAGGATGAAGTCATAAATGTGCCATCTGTTGGGGGAAGGCCTCCCAGAAAAATTTCAAGGCCTGTCCTGACTCAAATTTTACAGGCGAGAAGTGAAGAAATTTTTCAGATGTTTCTGGGAGAGCTTCAGAAAAAACAGCTTCTGGAAATATTAGGTGCCGGCGTCGTAGTAACCGGCGGTATTTCCAACCTCGAAGGAATTGAATATCTCGCTTCTTCCATTTTCGAAGTGCCGGTCAGAATCGGCAGACCTCAAAGTATCGGGGGTTTAACGGATATTGTGGAAAATCCTGTTTATGCAACCGGTGTAGGTCTTACAATTCATGCTGCCAAAAAGGGGCATCAACAGGTTAAAATTTCCAGAGGAAGTGATGAGAAAGTGTTCGGGAAAATTTTAGATAGAATGAAAAGTTGGTTTGGAGAGTTTTTCTAAACTTAACGGGGGTGAATATTATGTTTGAATTTCAGGAAATTGCGCAAGGTGCAGTAATTAAAGTAATTGGCGTTGGTGGAGCCGGCGGTAATGCCATCACCAACATGATTAAGGCCGGTATTGATGGAGTGGATTTTATTTCTGCCAATACCGACGCTCAGGCGTTGTCTAAAAACAAAGCCCCGCTTAAAATCCAGCTGGGGACACAGCTGACCAAAGGCCTGGGAGCGGGTGGTAATCCCGAAGTGGGCAGAAAAGCCGCAGTTGAGGATGCCGAAGCAATTGAAGATGCACTCAGGGGTGCAGATCTTGTGTTTATTACCGCAGGAATGGGCGGAGGTACAGGTACCGGTTCCGCTCCAGTTATTGCAAGTATCGCAAAGGATCTGGGCGCATTAACCGTGGCCGTTGTTTCCAAACCCTTTTACTGGGAAGGTAAACGGCGGAATGAGTTTGCAGATCAGGGAATGAAGTTTCTCAAAGAACACGTGGACACATTTATCGTGGTTCCCAATGACAGACTGTTGGATATTATCGACAAAACCACTTCGTTTCAGGAAGCTTTTAGAATTGCTGATGATGTATTAAGACAGGGTGTTCAGGGCATTTCGGATACAATTAACAGCGACGGTTATATAAATGTGGATTTTGCCGATGTTAAAGCGATTATGAGTTCCAGAGGAATGGCACTGATGGGCATAGGTGAAGCATCCGGAGAGAGCAGGGATGAAGAAGCCGCCAAACGTGCATTGATGAGTCCGCTGCTTGCAGATGCTGATATAAGAGGCTCACAGGGTATACTGATTAATATAACGGGCGGAAGCGATCTGACCATGTTTGAAATTCAGAATATAGCTCAGCTTATTTATGAGAATGCGGGTGAAGATGCAGCAATTTACAAAGGTGTGGTAATTGATGAGAATATGGAAGGTAAAATCAAAGTTACTATAGTTGCAACTGGTATAGGCAAGGTTAAGGAAAGTACAAAGACTGTTAACCTGGATGAATATGTGAAAAAATCCACACCTGAAAGTTCGTCAATTATTAAAAAGGTTAATAATATCAAAAAAATGGACAGAGGATTAAAGACGTTGGACGATTTTGATGAAGAGGAATTTGAGATTCCCACTTATCTGAGGAAACAGGCTGATTAAGCAGCAGGATGAGATTTTTACATGTTGTAAATGTCAGATGGTATAATGCAACTGCCTGGTATGCCGTAAATCTTTCAAAAATTTTGAAAGATTATGGACATGATATTATTGTCCTCGGTTTACCGGGCACACCCCCGCTGGAAAAAGCCAGGCAATATTCACTTGAAACTGTCGGACTGGATCTGAATTCAAATAATCCGGCAAAGGTTTTTCGTAATATTTATGAAGTGAATAAACTTTTAAAACGTTTTAATCCCGATGTGGTGAATTGCCACCGCGGAGAATTTTTCTGGTATTTTGCCTTTAAAAAAATCCGCAATAAAAATGCTTTTAAACTTATTCGTACACGAGGAGATATCCGGGAGCCCAAAAAAAGTTTTTTCAATAATTTTATCCACTCTGTTTGTGACAGGATTATTACATCTGCGGAAATTATAAAAAATAAATATGTTAAAAATCTTGGAATCGACCCCTCGAAAATCAGTGTTGTATACGGCGGGGTTGATAATAAAAAATTTGCATTTAGTAGAAGTGGAAGAGCGAAATTAAGAGAAGAGTTGGGTTTCGGTGAAAAAGGTTATGTTGTGGGAATTGTGGGCAGGTTTGATTACGTTAAGGGTCATGAGAATCTTATTAAGGCTGTAAGTAAGCTTTACCACGGCAAAGGTATGGAGAATATACGTCTCGTCCTGATTGGTTATGAAACGAATCTGTCAAATGAGGATATAAAGAATCTTTTAAGAGAAAACAGTATAGAAGAAATATCAGTAATAACTGGATTCAGGGATGATATTGCCGACTGTTTGAGTGCTTTGGATGTTGGCGTAGTGGCCTCCACCGGTTCGGAAGCCGTTTGCCGTGTAGCTTTTGAACTTATGGCCGCAGGTGTTCCTGTGGTGGCTTCAGATGTCGGGGTTTTACCGGAAATAATCCCTGAAGAAAATATATATTCCAAAGACGATATCGATGGTCTGGCGGATAAAATTATGCATCATTCTGAGAATACATTTTTGTTTAGTGAAGAAAAATTTTATGAAGATTATATGAAAGCTGTTAAGGTTAATATGTGGAAGTGAATGTGAGTGTGAGGGTGAGAGTGAGAGTGAGAGTGAGAGTGAGTGTCTGTTAGTTATTATTTGGAAAGTTTTTTAAGGGATTCCTTAAGAAGGGTCTCAAAGTCCTCGTAATCGCCTGAAAGATTTGTCACAATATTTTTACAGTCCTGTTTTTTATAACCCAGATTTGCCAGAGCACTCAAGACATCCTCAGCGGCAGAGTTTTTTTGCTCGACCGGTTCAAATACTTCGTCAAATTTATCCCTTAACTCGAGTACAATCCTTTCGGCAGTCTTTTTACCTATTCCCGGAATTGTGGCAATAAGAGGATAATCATTGCTCAATATGGCATCTTTTAATTTTTGCGTGGATATTCCGGATAATACAGCCAGCGAAAGTTTGGGACCCACTTTGGATACTGTGTTCAACAGCAAAAATATCCGTTTTTCCTGCTCATCCAGAAAACCGTATAAATACATACCGTCTTCTCTGATATTAAGATGGGTATAAAGTTTTACGGAAAATCCGGATTCCGGAAGAGCGGAGAAAGTATTGAGTGCAATCAGCATTTCATAAGCAATACCGCCGGTTTCCACTACAACTTTACCTGGCTCTTTATGAACGAGAGTTCCTGAAATACTATAAAACATTATACTTACCTGTTAAGCTTAGTCCGAGACAAATTCCGCAGGCCAAAGCATCTGTGGCATCAAGGGGGATTTTTTTATCAAATGTTTTGCCCAGGTGAAGCTCAACCAGTTTTTTTACCTGATGTTTATCGGCTTTGCCGTATCCGACAACCGATTTTTTTATCTGCAATGCGGTGAATTCAAACATCTCCACATTGCATCCCAGCAGTGTGGCAATTATTGCTCCACGTGTCTGACCCAATAGGATTGCACTTTTGACATTTACCGAATAGAAAATATCCTCCACAGCAGCATAATCTGGTTTAAATTCACTGTAAAGATTCCGCAATGAAGAACAAATCGTTTTGAGGCGCTCAGGCAGCGAATTTCTGGCGTTGGTCTTTATTACAAAATGGGAGTTATAATATATTTTCTTCTCACTAACTTCCAGAATACCTATACCCGTATTGTTGAGTCCGGGATCAATTCCGAAAATAATCAATATTAATCGTCCTCTAATTCGCTGTCATCTATGTCAAAATTTGCATAAACTTCCTGTACGTCATCCAAATCTTCCAACGCTTCAATAAGGTTAATGACTTTTTTGGCGTTGTCTCCTTTAACCTCAATCGTTGTTTTCGGCCTCATAGTGACTTCAGCATACTCGTATAAGATATTTTCCGACTCTATTACCTTTTTTACATCTTCGTAATCTGCAGGATCACAGATTATTTCGTATGAATCATCCCCTGTTTCCACATCTTCGGCACCTGCATCGATAGCCAATGACATTATCTGATCCTCACCAATATTATCCAATGGGATGCTTATCACGCCTTTTTTTTCAAAAATCCAGGAAACACATCCGGCTTCACCCATATTACCGTTTTTTTTCGCCATTGTGCTGCGCACTTCGGAAACAGTTCTGTTTTTATTATCCGTAAGAGCCTGGACAAGTATTGCCACGCCTTCCGGACCGTATCCTTCATACATAACGTCTTCAAAATTTGCTTCGTTACCTTCTCCGGTTCCTTTTTTTATAGCTCTGTCCACATTATCTTTAGGCAAATTAACGGCTTTTGCCTTGTCGAGTGCCATTCTCAGTCTGGGGTTCATTTCAGGATCGCCGCCGCCGAGCTTAGCTGCCACGGTTATTTCCTTGGCTACCTTTGTAAAAACCTTGCCCTTCTTTGCATCCTGAGCCGCTTTACGATGTTTGATGTTTGCCCATTTACTGTGTCCTGCCAATTTTTCCCTCCGTTGATATGAACTGAATGTATGCTTATAAGAAAATTTAGCTTAAAATTCAAGATATGTTTGTATTGTTATTTATAAAAAGTATTGAACAGTATAAAAGGCGGCGGCACATAATTTAACATGTGCCGCCCGATAATTCATGGATTACTCCACTAATACCATTTCTTCCCCACAACAAACAAGGTCACCGCCTCCGTTTTCCAAAACTTTAACTTTGTTACCGCATATTTCGCAGTAATAAACTTCTCCTACTTCCGTGGCCATAATAACCTCCTATATTTTTTCCCTTTTAAAGGAATTATGTTATAATTTTATATGCAAGTAAAATGTAATGCAAATGAATTTTTATATGATGGAAAGATTCATTTATATTATGATGCTTTGACTGCAAAAGACAGACCGTATAAAAAAGCCGTACCCAAAGAAAAGGCTTTGCAAATTTTGAAAGAGGAATCGGAAAAAGGTAAGCTGGATAAAAAATTGGTTGCATTTTTTGTGGAAAAAGAAATATATTCTGCTTTGCAGGAGGACTAAGGTGAAAACTTTACTGATTGTTGATGATGATGATAATATAAGACTGCTGATGCGCGATGAATTTTGCGATTTGAATTACAATGTAATTACAGCTGTAAACGGTGAAGAGGCTCTTATCAGTTTTAGCGAAGAGGATGTTGATCTGGTTATACTGGATTTGCGCATGCCTAAGCTTGACGGTGTGCAGTTTTTGGAGAGAATCAGAAAAACAAGCAAAGTACCTATTATCATATATACTGCAAATCCCGGTGATTTTAATGTTGGCGATTATGAAAGTGTTGAAATGCTTACCAAATCTCCCGATACCGGAAACCTTTTAAAGTTGGTGGAAACAACACTCGATGTTTGACAGAGATAAGTACAATTCATTTCTGAAAACGAAAAACTTTGGCAGAAATTTGACGATATTTGATTCATTACAATCCACAAATAATTATGCTCTGGAACATAACTGCCCTGTTTTCTCTGTAATAACTGCATCCAGGCAAACCGCCGGCAGAGGTAGGAGTGGGCGTAACTGGGTTTGTCTTGAAGGGGAAAATTTATATTTTACTTTAATTCTCCCTAAAATCGAAGCCGATCGTATTCTCCCTTTTAATATTTTGGCCGGTTTTGCTATGTGCGATGTTTTAAGAAATTATTTTAAATGCTATTTAAAATGGCCTAATGATATTGTGTATGCTGGTAAAAAAATTGCCGGAATTTTAATTGATACCAGATTTAACGGGAATAAACTTGCAAAAATAGTTCTGGGCTTGGGAGTTAATATTAATGCTGCAGGAGTGTATAGAATTATACCTACGGCCTCCTCTATAAAGGACGAAACGGGGAAAGATTCTGATCCGGAAAAGATCATGGCGTTTTTCATGAATACTTTTGAAGATTATTTCAGTAAGTTTATGAATGATGAAATAAATATTGAAAAATTATGGTACGATTATTCAGCTCATCTGAACTTACCTGTTGATATTCATATCAATAATAAGAAGACAAAAGTCATTGAAAAAGGTATCGATGCAAATGGTGCCTTGATTGTTGCTGAAAAATCAGGTAAACTAACAAAAATTTATTCTGGTGACATAGGCTATGATTTTTGCCGTTGATATTGGCAACACCAATATAGTGTTTGGAATTTTCGATAAGCAGGGCAATCTCTCGGGCAATTGCAGATTAACAACCGAATCCATGAGAACAACCGATGAATATGCTGCCACTATAATGCTTCTTCTTAAAAACAGAGGGATAGATTTTGACCAGCTGAGTGGAATGGTTATTTCCAGTGTTGTACCGCCGCTTGTTTATACCTTCATGAAACTCGCCCGCAAATATTTTGAAGTTGAACCTATAGTTGTCGGCCCCGGGATAAAAACGGGGGTGCCTATTAAATTTGAAAACCCCAAGGAAGTTGGAGCTGACAGGATTGTTAATGCTGCAGCTGCGATTAAATACTTCAAAGCTCCGTGTATCATTGTTGATTTTGGTACGGCCACGACTTTTGATGTTGTAAACAGAAAGGGCGAGTATATCGGAGGGGTTATCAGCCCCGGTATAAAGCTGTCTGTAAATGCTTTGCACTCAAAAACTGCGAAATTGCCTGAAATAGAGATAGAAAAATGCAGTAAAGTTGTGGGAAACAGCACAACTTCATCGATGCAATCGGGAGTATATTTCGGATATCTGTCAATGATAGACGGTATTATAGAGAAAATTATAAATGAACAGTTCGAAGGCAGCAATGTAATGGTTGTAGCTACTGGCGGTCTTGGAAGTATTTATATGGGTGAATCTAAATATATACAAGAGTATGAACCCAATCTTACATTATACGGGCTGAGGTTGATTTATGAAAAGAATAGCGCTTAGTTTTTTATTGGTTTTTATTATACTCGGGTGTGCGGCAAAAAATGACAATGCTTTTCAGTCGCATTACAAAATGGGACTTGCTTATCTGAATACAGATAAGGATTATATGGCAATAAGGGAGTTTGAAAAAGCACTTAAGTTTAAACCAAACGATGCCCAAACACACTATGCCATTGCTACGTTTTATCTGAAACATAATAAATTATTGAAAGCACAGAAATATTTAAAAAAGGCGATTGAACTCGACCCTTCGGATTCCGATTATCATAATGCGTATGCTTCCACTCTGGCTTCACTTGGAAATGTTGATGAAGCTGTAAAACAGTGGAAGATTGTAATTGAAGACCCCGGATATCCTAACCATGACATGGTTTATTACAATATGGGATATTCCCTTTATGAAAAAGGACGTTATGACAGAGCCCTGGAATATTTTAGAAAAGCAGTTGAAACCAATAAAGGTTTTATGTCTCCGTATATGTATATGTACAGAATTTACAAAGCTTGGGGAGAACATGATAAAGGAATCGATATTTTGGAGAAAGCTTTAAAGAGGAACCCTGTTTTTCTTCCTGCAAAGCTTGAATTGGGCAAATATTACTACAATCAGAATAAATATGCTCAGGCTGCAAAAATTATGGAAGAAATCATTGAATTACAGCCTGATAGTGAGGAGGCGAAAACAGCCGCTTCTTATCTGAAAAAAATGGGGCTTTATTATGAGTGATTTAGGACATTTTCTCAGTGAAAAAAGAAAAGAACAGGGTAAAAGTTTAAAGGATGTAGCAAAAGCTACGCTGATAAACAAAATGGCTATTGAAGCTATTGAAAAAGGTGATTTTGACAGTCTTCCCTCCTATGTCCATTGCTACGGATTTGTTAAGAAGTATGCGGAATACCTTGGATATACATATGATGATGTCAAAAGTCTTTTTGAAACGGAATGCAAAAAAGAAGATTTTCTGCCTCAGCAAACGGAAGAATCGGAAGAGGAATATTCTGCTGCCTCTGGGAAAAGAAAGTTTCCGGTTTTTGCCGCCGTTGTTGTTTTGTTTATCATAGCTGGGATTCTTGCATACGTATTTGTTCCCTCTGATACCACGCATAAAGAAGTAAAACTGACAGAGGGCAATGCGGGACTTGTAACCGATAACCAAACTGCAGGCAATGAAACTGAAATAAATGATAATAAATCGTTTGCAGCGGATAATATTTCTTCGAAAAAAACTGCGGGTGAAAAGGAACAAACGCCGAAAACGGATAACCAGTCAACAATTGCTGAAAATGCCACTGAAAGTGTTGAGAAAAGCAATAAAAATGAAATCACCCCTTATGAAATAACGCAGGAGTTAAATAAAGAAAAAAAAGCTGTTGCAAAAAAATATGATGTGGCGCTGGATTTTTCAGATACGTGTTGGGTGCATATTAATATAGATGATGAAAAACAAATGGATTTTATAGCCGAAGGCGGTTTGACAAAAACCATAAGCTTCACTGATTTTTTTATTATAGATATTGGAAATGCAGCTGCAATAAACATTTCTCATAACGGGGATATTTACAGAAATCTCGGCGGCTGGCGGGAACCGGTAAAAAATCTCAAATTTATCATGGATAACGGCACGTTAAAATATTCAAAAATAAAAAATTAATTTTCAGAATACCTATTGCATTTTATTAAATCATGTGTATCTTCTTAAAAAAGACAAAAAAGGTGTTATTATGCGAATGGAAGTGGGCATTTTTGCCGGGGAATCTTTACTGTTAAATGAAGTTATTACTGCAATAGAGGGGCAGATGCCGGGTGTTAACGTTAATGTTTATGCAGAAAAAGAGAAAATGCCTGTTTTGCAGTCGGAAGTTCCCTCTGCTCAAATAGAGGAATTAAGTCATTTTGGCGATGAAGATGTTCTCCTGGTTTTGCCAGGTGCTGAGAGTATGGTGGATTATGCCGGTGATTTTGACGGAAGTATTATTGATGCTGCTGGATGCTATGATGAAGACGAGGAGATTTGCAAAGTTTTAAACCCCGTGGAGTATATCCTGTATTCCGTGTGTGATGATATTGATGAGATTAAAGGTGTATGCAGTCTGCCTGCAGCTATTTTCGGCAAAGACGGTGTCGATGATCTGATAAATCAAACAAGACACCTTTTGGCTTTTTCAGATTATAACACTAAGATTATCGATTTTAATATGGGATTCAACGTTGCAACAGAAGGTAATCCTCTTTTTGATAAGTATTTGACAGGTATAAAAGATGAAGTAAGGAAAAATTTTATTTTTCGGTTGCTACCTGTTTCAACAGGACTTATATTGGACATTTACGGCAATACGGAAAATGTTGCCGGTGAAGATTTATACGGTAAAACGGGTAATTTGACAGATATAATTGCCAATGAAGGGTTGGTTTTTAGAAAAGAAAATAACGGTATGGTGACCGTTTATGGTGACTATCTGCATATTTATACAAAGCAGATATTAGATGAGCTAAAAAAACTGTGATGTAAGGAGGAGAGCGATCTATGGTCTATATGGATAATGTTGCCGGTACAAAGCCTGACAAACATGTTGTTGAAAAGATGATTCCTTTTTATACGGAAAAATACGGAAATCCCAGTGCACATTTTTATCCTCTGGGCAGAGAGGCTTTTGAGGCGATAGATGAAGCAAGAGGACATGTGGCTGATCTTATAGGTGCTGAGAATGAAGAAATCATTTTTACTTCCTGTGGCACCGAATCGAACAATCTTGCTTTGAAAGGTGTATTGGATACTGAAAAAACAAAAGGTAAAAAGCATATAGTCATAAGTGAAATAGAACATTTTTCCGTACAGAATGTATGCATAAAGTTAATGAACGAGGGCTATGATATTACAAAAGTAAAAGTTGATGAAAATGGAAAGATAGATATGAATGCTCTGGAGAAAGCTGTAACCCCCGAAACTGCACTTGTTTCGGTTATGCATACTAACCCTGAGATTGGAACTGTTCAGGATTTAAGGAAAGTAGGTGAGATTTGCAGGAAAAATGAAGTTCTTTTTCATACCGATGCTGTTGCAGGAGTGGGTCATGCAGAGATTGATGTAAATGAATTCGGATGTGATCTGCTGAGTCTTGCAGGCCAGAATTTTTACGGTCCCAAAGGATCGGCAGCACTTTTTGTTAGAAACGGAGTGAAGATAAACCCTCTTTTTGACGGCGGGTTTCAGGAAAAAGGTATCCGCAGCGGCTCTGAAAATGTACCGGCCATTGTTGGTCTGGGTGAAGCTGCACGCATTGCAAAGGAAGAGATGGGTGAATATGTGCCCAGAATGAAAAAACTGCAGGAAAAATTGTGGAATGGTCTTGACGAAATGTTCGACTTTATACACTTTACTGGAGACAAGAATGACAGGTTGGCCGGTCATGTCAGTTTCTGGATTGAATATATCGAAGGCGAATCGCTGCTTTTGTGGTATTCGCTAAAGGATGTATACGGGGCAAGCGGTTCGGCATGTTCCTCAAATATCCAGGCTGAGGACGAGGATGATCTGGAAGCCTCTCATGTGCTGACAGCGGTAGGTGTCCCAAACGATATTTGCGCAGGTTCACTTACATTTTCCATGTCTAAGTACAATACAGAGGATGAAGTGGACAAAGTTCTGGATATAACGCCGGAAATTGTCAATAAACTTTGTGAAATGTCACCTTATTATAACAAATAGCAGGAGGAGATTATGGCTAAAGGACCATACAGTGAAAAAGTAATGGAACATTTTATGAATCCCAGGAATATGGGTGAAATTGATGATGCAAGCGGAGTGGGTGAAGTAGGTAACCCTGCTTGCGGGGATGTTATGAAACTTTTTCTCAAAATCAGCGACGATGGTGTTGTTGAGGACGTGAAATTCAAAACATTCGGATGTGGTGCAGCTATTGCTTCAAGCTCCATGGCAACGGAGCTTTTGAAGGGAAAAACTGTGGATGAGATTCTTGAGCTTACCAATAACGCTATTGTTGAGGCTCTTGAAGGTCTGCCGCCGGCAAAGATACACTGTTCGGTAATGGCTGAAGAAGCTATTGAAGCTGCTCTAAAGGATTATTACAAAAGAGTAGGCAAAGATCCGAAAATTGTTGACGAAATAAAAGAAAAAATTAAAAATAAAGAGACAAATCAGGAGGTTTAAGATATTATGAAAAAAAGAGTTGAAGAAGTACTTCAAAAGGTGAGACCGTCTCTTCAGGCAGACGGCGGTGATGTAGAGCTGGTTGACGTTAGTGATGACGGCGTGGTAAAGGTGCAATTGACCGGAGCCTGCGGCAGCTGTCCATTCAGTACGATGACTTTGAAACACGGTATAGAAATGCGGCTTAAAGAAGCTGTTCCTGAGGTGAAGGAAGTCGTTGCTCTATAAGGAGAGAATATGAATAAATGGAAATGTACTGTATGCGGCTACATTTATGAAGGCGAAGAGCCGCCTGAAAAATGCCCCGTATGTAATGCGTCTAAAGAAAAATTTGATGAAGTGAAATAACTTATTATAGAGAGACTTTTTAAGTCTCTCTTTTTTATTTGATTATGTTTAATTTTAAAATAAATCCCTGGATGTACCTTTTTATTACATTTGCGCTTTTTATTGTAGTGGGTACATTTCTTTTAAAAATGCCTTTTGTAAATCATACCGAAGGTCTTTCTTACATCGATGCATTGTTTACTGCCACTTCAGCTGTCTGTGTCACTGGTCTTATTGTCGTGGATACGTCAGGTTTTAATTTCTGGGGGCAGTTTTTTATTATGCTCATGATGCAGGTGGGAGCAATCGGTATTATGACATTGACTTCTTCGTTGCTGCTTTTTTTGCGAGGGGAGCTTGATTTTTCCAGAAAATTTATGGTTGCCAAAATAAGCGACAGCTTAAACATTCAGGAAGCTGAGAAAATTCTCATAATTGTTGTTATTTACACGTTTACCATGGAATTGATAGGTTTTTTAATTCTGAGTTACGGTTTTTTTCTGGACGGTTTTGCATTGGGAGATGCTTTTTATTACGGTCTGTTTCACGCGGTTTCTGCATTTTGTAATGCCGGTTTTTCAACATTTGACAGCAGCCTGGTTGGCAGTAACAGTATTGTAAAGGTAACAACGATGTTTCTTATTGTTTTTGGTGGGTTAGGTTTTTATGTGATCTATAATATTTTTATGAGGCTTTCTTCCAATGAGAGAATAAAAGTGCATACTAAAATTGTTATCTATACTACTTTTGTGTTGATTGTCTCCGGAGCTTTACTGATTTTTATACTTGAAAAAGGCTCATTAAGCATTCTTGACAGTTTTTTTCAATCCATTACAACGAGAACCGCAGGTTTTAATACAGTAGAAATAGGCGGGCTTCATATAGTAACGAAGTTTTTGATGATAGTATTAATGATTATAGGAGCATCTCCGGGCTCAACAGGTGGCGGAATAAAAACTACAGCTTTTTATATAGCTGTTGTTTCAATGTATAGTATACTGAGGGGCAACAAAAGAATTGTGATATTCAACAGAAACATAGCTTTGATTAATATACTTAAAGCGTATGCGCTTATATCCCTGTACATATTATTTCTTGTGATTTCCACACTTTTCCTGCTTTATTTCGGTGAGTTCACTTTTATTGACACATTATTTGAGGTGACTTCTGCATTGGGTACGGTGGGGCTCAGCTTAGGTATCACCGGCGAATTAGGTATTTTCGGCAAATTAATTATAATAACCTGTATGTTTTTGGGCAGAATCGGACCTGCTACATTGATAACTATGCTTTTACTGAAAGAAAAAACTTCGAAACTGACTTACCCGGAAGAAAAAATAATACTGGGGTGATATATGAGTGAAAAAAATTATGCAGTAATCGGTTTGGGTATTTTCGGTTACAGACTTGCAGTAGAACTGTTTGAACTTGGTAATAACATTCTGGCTGTTGACAGGAACCGTAAGCTTGTTGAGCAGATAAAAGAGAAGGTGACAGAAGCTGTTGTCGCCGATGCTTCGGATTATGACGCATTGGAGGAATTAAAAATACAGGATTTTAAGACGGTTATTGTGGGTATGAGTGATAATCTTGAACAGCTGATCTTATGCGTTACCAATCTTAAAAAACTTGGGGTTGAAAGAGTTATAGCTAAAGCTAACAGAAAAATACATGAGGAAATTCTCCTGAAAATCGGAGCCGATGAAGTTATTCTGGCGGAAAGAGAGATGGCTGAACGTCTGGCACACAGGATCAGCAGGCCTGATATATTAAAGATTATTGATGTGGACAGCGAAGTAAAACTGGTTAACGTAAAACTTGGCAAAAAATTTGCGGGTAAAACTCTGAAAGATCTTAAACTGCGTGAAAAATACAATATAAATGCTATACTTCTCAAACGCAAAGATACTCCAATAACATTAATTACCGATCCGGATATAAGATTCCAGGAAGATGACGAGCTATATGTGGCAGGCAATGAGGATGATATATACAAAATTTTTTAGAAGAAGAAAGGGGGGAAGCTGAGTCCCCTCCTATTATGTTATCCTTCCATTACTGAGAGACCGAAACTGTTGCCCCAGTTGTAAGCTTCCTCCAGTTCACCTTTGCTCGGTGTCATTTTAAATTTTAGCGAAGGCTGCGGCAGTTTCATTCTCATTGTTTTTAAAATATCTTCGCTCATTTTGACACCTTCGCCACTCCAGCCGAATGAGCCGAAAGCACCTGCATTTCTACCCGAAACATTCAGTGCAACCAATTGGGCAAACAGATTAAAGATAGGTTTCGGTGCTTTGGCGTTTATTGTTGCAGTGCCCACAAGTAGACCGTGTGAAATTTCAATTTCATCAATAATTTCATTGATATCGTCACCAGACGCATCGAACATTTTGACTTTTACACCAGATTCTTCCACACCGGCTTTTATGCTGTCAGCCATAAGTTTTGTGTTACCATAAGCGGAAGCGTATACCATGGTTATCTGTTTTTCAGGATTATTTCTGTAATATCTTTCGGCTTTTTTCTTGTAAAAATTCAGGTAGTAATCCAGATTTTCCCTTAAAATCGGACCGTGTGAAGGACAGACAATGTCAATTGTTAGCGGTTCTATTTTTTTCAATGCCCTTAATATGTGTTCCTTATAAGGACGCATAATGGAGTTATAATAAAATTCAAAGGCTCCCTTCGCTTCCTCTTTGTTTTTTAATTGGTCGTTAAATATATTATCAGGGCAGTAGTGTGCACCTAAAAAATCGCAGGGGAAAAGTATATTGTCTTCCTCTAAATATGTAAACATCGTGTCAGGCCAGTGCAGAAAGGGAGTATGGAAAAATTTTAATGTTTTGCCGCCTAAATCTATTGAGTCTCCGTCTGTTACGGACTGTCCGTTAAATTCCGTATTTACTATATTTTCAACAAAAGTTTTCGCAGTTTTTGAGTAAATAACATGCATATCGGGATTTATTTTCAGAAGCTCCGGTAAAGCTCCTGAATGATCAGGTTCATTATGGTTGAGTATTATATAGTCTATTTCTTCGATCGGGCTAATTTCTCTTATTGTGTTAAGATAGTCTTCCGTGAATATGTGTTTGTTGGCTTCCACCAGAGCTTTGCTTTTCGTACCTTCAATAAGATAACTGTTGTAAGTTGTTCCGTGTTTTGTTGGTATTACAATATCAAAAACTTCCAGGTCAGGATCGTAAACACCGACCCAATGTATATTATCTTTAATTTTTACCGCTTTCATTTTGTCCTCCTATAAAAAAAAGCCACCAGAAGGTGGCTTATTTTAACTTAATGCTTAGTCTTCATAAGGCTCGAAGCTGCTTTTCGGAGCTCCGCATTCAGGGCATACCCAATCTTCGGGTACATCTTCCCATTTGGTGCCCGGCTCCACTCCGCTGTCCGGATCTCCTTCTGCCGGATCGTAAATATAACCACATATTGTGCATATGTATTTCATAGCCACCTCCTTAGCTTACTATTTTTATTATAAAAACGATTTGCAGTCAACTTATATTTCGCTATAATTTTATTTGCGGAGCTATCCGCATTTTAGTTTATTTACATGGAATCTTCCTTATGGTTCGATTACGTCAAGGTTGCAATTCTGCATTTACCTCTGTTAGCTATTATTAATTTTACCACCCCAGCCTATCCTAACTCTTTGATAGGATGGAAGTTAAATTCCTCCCCTAATTTAGGGGAGGGTAGGTGGGGTACTTATTCAAAGCTCTCTGTCTGCTATTATAAATTTTTATTGGCACACGCGGATCTTTTTTTAATAAGCCGTAACAGACACTTTCTCTTTTAAATAAATTACATATCAAGACCTTTGCACAACTATAAAAGGTCATCCCGAACTTGTTTCGGGATCTATGAATATCAACAAGTTACGAGACCCTGAACCAAGTTCATGGTGACAGCAAGGCTATTGTGCAAAGGTCTTATATCTGTGAATTCTGGATATCCTTATCCTTTGCCTATCGTTGCTTAAAATAGCTCAAATTAACAGTTTGCCGTTATGACTATCACTCTTTTGATGAAAAATGTGTTTTAGATAAAAATCGGGATGGCGGGATTTGAACCCACGACCTCTGGTACCCGAAACCAGCGCGCTACCAAACTGCGCTACATCCCGAAGTACTGTTATGTATAACAATTTTATTAATTTTCCAAGTAAAAATTAATAAAAATTGCCCGTCGCTGTTAAAACAACCGTTCTTTTCCGTTCCCGAAGATCATGATTGATGAGTATCATCTGCTGCCATGTTCCTGCGAGTATTTTACCGTTTTGTACCGGCAAGTGGTGATTGAATGCCACGGTATTGATGCCTGTATATGACTGTTACCGTAACCGAAATTCTATGTTTGCATGTCGAAGGGTATTTATCACTTTCGGAAAATATTCTTGATGCCAAACTGTTTCCTGAAAAAAATGGGATTTAGTGGGATGCAGTCAGTTTTATACGTCAGCAGGAAAATCCTTCTATTGCTATACTCTTAAAATCGGGAAGGTGCCAAAAAAATTTTTTGCTTGACATTCTTGCTTAACTTATGTAAGTAAGCGTTTGCTTACATTTTGGAGGAAAAATTGAACACTCATGAAAAAATAATTAAGGCTGCTTTTGAGCTTCTTTCCCAAAAAGGCTACCTTGGCACAACCACAAAAGAGATAGCAGCTCTTGCAGGTGTTTCAGAGATAACGCTTTTTAGACATTTTGGCTCTAAGGAAAAAATCTTCGAAGAAGTAATCAGCAATAAATCTTTTTTACCGGACTTAAAAAGCCTTATTCCTAAAATTTCAAATCTTGATTTAAAAGATGCACTACTTGAAATCGCAACTGAAAATACCAGGAAACTTATCCTTAAAAAAGGTGCAATAAAAATATTTTTCACAGAGGTAGACAGGTACCCCATAAAGATCAAAGAAATCCATAACAATATGTGCAATGCACAGGACAGCATTCTAATATCATTTTTAAAATCGAAAGAAGAGCTGTCAAAGCACTCTGAAGAAGATTTAATACTCATTACAAAGGCAATCCGGTATATTATTTTCGGACATTTTATAGATAAAGTAATTATAAGAAACGAAGAGATAAATATGGAAGATTTCAGAAAAAATTTTGCCAAAAATATAGATTTTTTAATAAATGGAATAAATTAATAACGGAGGAGATATGTTTAAGAAATTTTTTATCATTATTACTTTTTTAGTTTTAGCATCATTAAATTCTTTTGCTCAGCCTCAGACGCCAACACCTCACGTGGATGTGTTTGAGATAAAAGGGTTTGAGCCATTTACTTTTGAAGCTACTTATCCTGCAAAGGTAAGGGCGGTAAATACTGCAACGGTAGTGGCAAAAGTATCCGGTACTATCATGAAGCAATATGTCAATGAAGGAAATTTTGTTAACAAAGATGATATGCTTTTTAAAATTGATGATGAAGTGTACAGAAGTGATGTTGAAGTTATAAGATCTCAGCTTGAAGTGGCGAAAGTTAAGCTTGAACAAGCAAAAACTGACTTTGCAAGAGTAAGCAAATCATACAAAGAAAATGTTGTCAGCGAACAGGATTATGATAATGCAAGGTTTGCCCTTGCACAGGCAAAGGCAAATGTTGCCCTCATCAACAGTCAGCTTAAAAGAGCACAGATAGATTTAAGTTATACAAACATTCTTGCAACAGAGAAAGGTTTTGCAGGAATCAAAATGGTTGATATAGGTGATTATGTAACACCTGGCACACCTGTCATTCAACTTACCGACAGCACAAAGGTTTATATAGATTTTTCTCTACCTGACAGAGATTTCGAAAAAATAAGAACCTCTTTAAATGATTTGTCAAACATTACAATTGGTATTAAAAATAAACAAAAGTTAAACGGCAAAATCACATTTATTGACTCAAAGATGGATGAGAAAACATCTACAGTTAAAGTAAGGGCTCTTTTTGATAATAAGAAAAATGTTTTAACACCCGGAATGTTTGTAAGACTGAATTTAAATGTAACCACAAATGAGAAACTTGTAAAGATTCCCCAAAAAGCAATACTTCAGAATTCTGATGGAATAACCTGTTTTGCGATTGACAATGGTACTGTCAGTGTCAGACCGGTTCAAATTGTAGAAAGTAAAAATGATTTTTACTTTGTAAAAGGGCCCTTCAAGCCTAATGATAAAATTATCTTAAACAACTTTTTTAATATAAAACCGGGAGCAAAAGTCATAGTAGATAAAATTATACAACAAGAGGAAAATTAATTATGTTCTCAAAATTTTTCATAGAAAGGCCAAGATTTTCTACAGTAATTGCTATAGCAATAATTTTGATGGGGGTTATTGCCATACAAAATCTCCCTGTAAAAGAATATCCTACACTTACCCCACCCCAGATAATGATTTCAACACAGTATCCCGGTGCCGATGCCGATACTATTTCAAAAACAGTAGCAGCACCCATTGAAGAAGCGATAAATGGAGTCAATAATTTGCTTTATATGACAAGTACAGCTTCAAATGGGAATATCAATATAAGCGCATACTTTGAAGTTGGAACCGATCCTGACCTTGCAAAAGTGGATATAAATAACAGAATCCAAACAGCCTTAAGCACTTTGCCTGAGCCAGTTAGAAGACAGGGGATTCAGGTTAGGGAAAGAACACCAGACATTCTGAAGGTGTTTGCTTTTGTATCAGAAGGGCAAAAAAGAACCGACACTGAAATAAGCAATTATGTCCAAATCAATGTTCTTGATGATCTTAAAAGAATTACAGGGGTTGGGGATGCAATAATTTTTGGAAATAAAAAATATTCAATGCGAATCTGGCTCAAACCGGACAAACTTGCTTCATTGAATTTGACACCGGTTGATGTCTATGGTGCCATATCATCTCAAAACGCTGAAAACCCGGCCGGCGGGATAGCTAAGGAACCTTTAAAGGAGAAAAAGGCATTCAGCTATACTGTAAAAGGGGAAGGAAGACTCAAAGATGTAAAAGAGTTTGAAAATATAATCATCAGGTCTAACAGCGACGGATCTTCTGTAAAAGTAAAAGATGTTGCAGATGTAAAGCTTCAGGCTGAAAATTATAATATTAAGTCTAGTTTTAAGGGTCAGCCGGCTATTGCAATGGGTGTTTACCTCGCTCCTGGTGCAAATGCCCTTGAAGTATCAAAAGAAGTTGATCAAACAGTCAAGGAAGCTTCGAAACTTTTCCCTGAAGATTTAAAATATCATGTTCCCTACGACCCTACTATTTTTATCAACGAATCATTAAATGAAGTAGTTAAGACGCTTTTGATTGCCGTAGTCTTAGTGGTGTTTGTAATCTATATTTTTCTTGGTTCTCTCAGAGCAACTATTATTCCACTGTTAGCCATACCTGTATCTGTAATAGGTACATTTGCTGGGCTTTATGCTTTGGGTTTCTCTATTAACCTTCTTTCACTTTTTGGGCTTATTCTTGCAATAGGGCTTGTAGTGGATGATGCAATCATAGTTATTGAAAATGTAGAGCGGGTTATGAGGGAGGAAAAATTAGGAAGGAAAGAAGCTACAGTAAAAGCTATGAGTGAAATAACTACCCCGATTGTTGCTATAGTTTTGGTTCTGTCAGCGGTATTTATTCCTGCCTCTTTTATACAAGGGTTTAGTGGTGAAATGTTTAAGCAATTTGCCATAACAATTTCTATATCAATGGCCATTAGCGGTATTGTGGCCCTTACCCTTACCCCTGCCCTTTGTGCCATGTTTTTAAGGGAGACAGAAAAAAAAGCCATCCTCCCCATCAGGATATTTCAGGCTTTTTTTGAAAGAGCTACACGGGGTTTTACTAAAGGTGTAAAGTTAGTTATAAAAACATCGATTATTAGTATCATAATTTTTGGTATAATGATTTTTGTTACTTACGAAATTTACACTAAAATCCCTACCGGTTTGGTGCCGTTAGAGGATAAAGGTTCGATATTGACAATGACTTATCTTATGCCGGGCTCATCCTTGCAAAGGACTCGTGATGTTGTACACAACGAAGTGGAGAAAGCGTATTTAGCAAGCGAATATGTAGATAAAGAATTGTCAGTTGTGGGGATTGATTTTGCTTCTTTTGCATACAAAACAGACTCTGCAATTACATTCACAAACTTAACAGATTGGAGTGAGCGACAAGATAAGGGCGAGTCCTCAATGGCGATTGCAGCAGACTATATGAAGCGATTTTCAAAGAGTAAAGAAGCCCGCATCTATGCACTAAACCCGCCACCAATAATAGGGATGAGTATTACGGGTGGCTTTGAAATGTATGTGCAGGACAGAACGGGTGGTAATATCCAGACATTAAACAAATATGTACAGGAAATTGTTGCTAAAGCAAATCAAAGAGAGGAATTGACGGGGGTACGTACCACTTTAAGTACAAATGTTCCTCAATACAAGATAGAAGTAGACAGAGAAAAAGCACGTGCACATGATGTATCCATTCAGGATATTTACCGGACAATACAACTTACATTTGCAAAAGGATATGTAAACGACTTTAATCTATACGGAAGAACATACCATGTTAACATTGAATCTTTAGGAACATATAGGAAGAATATCAATGATTACAGGAATGTATTTGTCAGGTCATCCTCAGGAGATCTTGTTCCTTTGAGCGCACTGACACACTTAAAAAGAATCGTTTCGGCTTCTGTTTTGGAAAGATTTAATATGTTCCCCGCTGCAAAATTACTTGGTGATCCGGAGCCGGGATATTCTTCCGGTGATGCAATGAATGCTATAAAAGAGGTCACTAACGAAGTGCTTCCGGCAGGTTACACAACGGCATGGGCAGGTACATCTTTACAGGAAGCCAAAGTAAAACGGTCAGGAAACACTGCCTATATTTTCTCTGTAATCTTTGTACTGCTTATCTTAGTCGCATTATATGAAAGCTGGATGGCACCTTTTTCAATTCTAATGTCTATACCATTTGCGATTTTTGGTGCAGTCTTAGGTATATTCTTTTTCAATCTTGAAAATGATATATATCTGCAGGTAGGAATTCTCACACTAATTGGACTTTCTGCAAAAAATGCTATTCTGATAGTGGAATTTGCTGAAGAAAATTATAAACAAAAAGGAATGAATATATTTGATGCAGTACTTGAGGCTGCAAGGATAAGGTTCCGGCCGATTGTTATGACCTCATTTGCATTTATTGCGGGAACGGTTCCTCTTATCCTTAGTAGTGGTGCAGGTGCAAACAGCAGACATATTATCGGACACACTGTTGTGTGGGGGATGGTAGCGGCGACTTTTATCGGCGTATTTTTCATCCCTTTATTTTACTATCTTGTAATAAAATTAAAAAATATGTTTAATAGGAAGTGATATGAAAAAGTTAGTAATAATACTGATATCTTTCAGCATAATTTCTTGTTCATTTGCTCCAAAATATAGCAGACCGACGGTAGATCTGCCTGCAAGTGATAATAAAACAACTGATAATCAAACAGTTGATAATAAGACTGGTGCGATTATCAATAAGAAGTGGTGGAAAAATTTTGAAAATGAAAAGTTAAACAAGCTTGTAAAAGAATCGCTAAAAAATAATGACAACCTGATGCTTGCTTATGAAAGAATAAATGAACTTGAAGCAGCTTTCCGCTTTGCAAGGGCAAATCTTTATCCATCAATAAATGCAAATGCTTCTGCAGGTAGATTTCAGACAAGTGATGAAGCTTCAGCAACAGGGAACGGCTTACTTGAAAACGATTACAGTCTTTCTGGATCTGCAATCTTTGAGGCTGATCTTTTTGGCAAACTAAGGAATAGAAGTAAAGCGCAGAAGGCTTTACTTCTTGCTCAAAAGAGTTACGCTGATACGATGAAATTGAGGATTATTTCTGACACAATCTCCACATATTTTGAGATTTGCTCAGCTGATCTGCAGATAAATACATTGAATAATATTATTGATAACTATAAAAGAAGTTTCAATTACAGAAAAAAACAGTATAGAAATGGTCTGGTAAGCAGCTTAATTGTCAAACAGCAGGAAGCACAACTTAATAATTCATACATGTCACTGGAAAACATAACAGGCAGCAAAAAAATGCTTGAGAATTCTTTATCGTTACTCTTAGGCAAAGAACCCAAAGAAATGTTTAACACAAAGTCAATATCCTGCACAGATCTTCCCGACCCATTAAGACTTCCCGCTATGCTTCCTTCAAAGATAATTGAAAATAGACCAGATATTGTTAGCGCCGAAGAAAATTTAAAAGCTGCAAATTTTGAAATCGGTGTAGCAAAAGCTGCTTATTTCCCAACTATCTCACTTACAGGTACATTCGGTTTAGAAAGTTATGAATTTTCCAATTTTATGCAGTCTTCTGCAGAATTCTGGAATATCGGTGGAAACCTTACAACGCCAATATTTGATTTCGGAAGAATCAAAGCGAATGTAGAAATTGCAAATTCCAGGCAAAAGCAGGCACTTATAAACTATATTTATACTGTAAAAAATGCTTTTAAAGAGATTCACGATGCGTTTATACAATTAGAAAATATCCAAAACAAAATAGAACGACAAAAAACATTGATAGCAGATTACGAAGAGATTTTAAATATCTCTATAAAACAGTATAAAAATGGCATGATTGATTATATAAATGTCATTGATGCGAGGAGAAATCTTGAGAGACTTTACCTTGACTTAATCAGCTTGAACAAGGAATACCTGAAACAACAGGTATTTTTATACAAAGCAATGGGTATAATTTGAGAAAGATAATAGATTTTCCACCTCAGTTAAAGATCAGCTAAGCTGATAGACTTAAGGTCATTTAGCAGGGTTTCCCCTGTTAAATGCTGCCAAAAGCAACTGATTGAAGATGAGAGTTTTTGAATAATTGAACCATTATAAATTTTGCCACCCCGAGCCCCTCCTAACTCTTTGGTAGGAAGGGAGATGAAGCACCGCCCCTAATTTAAGGGAGGCTGGGTGTGGTACTTTAAAAGTCTCAGCATTGAGTTTAACTTGATGCTAAACTGTCCGGAATGACCGATACAGGCATGAATCTCATTGTTGCAATATTTCTTGAAAATTATGGTGAGTTAACATCCATTTTTACAGTTGACAATACGGCTAAAAAATCGTATAAGCCTTTCACACAATATACTGTGTTGTTACTAATATACAGTAGTTTCAAACCTTTTGCCTGGGTGGTGGAACTGGTAGACACGCAAGACTAAGGATCTTGTGGCCGTAATCGGCTGTGGGGGTTCGAGTCCCCCCTCAGGCACCATTATTCCTCTTTATTGACAACAAGTTTAATTTTTCTTTCCTTCGAAGTAGACAATAAGTTGACAGATTATCTGTAAGGCGACTTTATTGATGACTGCATATTTTTCGTATTTTTTATTACTTTCCCGTATTTTCTGAATATCATCTCAAAAGATGAATGCCCCAACTGCCTGGCTAAAAAATTTAAATTTTCTCCGTTGATGAGTGCATGGGTTGCATATGTATGACGCATGTTGTAAGGAATCCTGTATCTTAAACCCAGTTCCTCCAATGTCGGTTTCCAAACAAAATCAGTAAATGCATTATTGCTTATGTAGTTATTGCTGCACTGGTTTACAAAAATAAATTTTGATTTTTTCCCATAGTGTTTTTTGTGATAATCCAAAACGCTTAAAACATCGTCAAATAATGATTTAAGTTTTGTACTTACACCCTCTGCAAGTGCGAAACTTGATGTTAAAAAGAATTGCTTTAGTAAATTGGCATGATATAAATAATTATGAGTGCAGATTTGATAGACAGATTAAAAGAAATTTATATGAACAAACACGGCAAAGATCACCATGAAATCTTATCCTCTGATATAAAATATGTAATGGATAAATATAACGTGTCACAGCCGGAAGCGGTCAAAATGATATATGAAAATATTCAGGGATATAAAAACGACTGGATACTGTTTACTTGAAATATGCTCACGTTTTTAATACTAATGATTCCATTTTTTAGATATATATGTAATTGCAAAGCTTTAGATATTTCAGTTTTAGTAAACTTTTTTATGGACATAAAATTGATGCCATTTCATAAATTATGTCCTATATTGAGTATTCCAGGTCAAATTGAGCCACCTGTCCGGTGATTGAGAGCCACCAGTCCGGTAAAATAGAGCCATTTTTCACAAAATCCCTTAAAAAGTATAATGCACATTAGCGCAAATACGTTTATAGAGAGGTCGTACATGAACGACTATCGTTAAATCCTGCGTATTTATGCATTTGGGATAAGTTGCATGTATCGGAGTAACTCGGACAGCATATCGCTCGTTTTCGGACACCGTATCGGATTAATATTTGTTGCATACTAAAAATGGACAAAGTTGCAAGAGGAATTCCCGAAAGTTGCAAACAGGAATTCACGAAAATTGCAAGAAATAATTGAATAAATCGATAGAATAAATTTTTACTGGTGCTGGTTTTGCTATCGGAATTAAATGGCTCTCAGTTCCGGAAGGGTGGCTCCGTTCATATCGGACACCTGGCTCTTTCGAGCCGGAATATGCATATATTTGGAAGTGCCTCATTAAAGGAGTTCTCTAATTTTGAAATGTCCGTTTATAAGGGAAGCTGACGAAATCGATTTAGAGAAATCATGAATTTATAGAAAAATTGTTGTTTAATTACGTTTCGTTAGTTATTAATAAGCTATAAAGCTCTTGGAATATATATGAATTTATTTTCTTTCTTTCGTCATATTCAATAACGGTTTTAATAATTTTTTCTCTAAAGCTGAAAAATATGTCATTATTTAAGGAATAGTTTTTAATTTTATAATTCCAGTCTGAAAAAACAAGTATTGCATTTTCTGTAAAACCTGTATTAACAAGTTCTTCCAATCTTTTATATTGATAGTATATTTCAATCAGTTTATCGATGAAGTCATTATGTATATATACTTTGCCAGTATCAAGTTTAGGATAATTTCCTCTTTTTTGATCTTCTTTTTTGTTATTAAGAAAAAATTTATTTTAGAAATAAAGTCATTTTGCATTTTTTTATTATAAACAAAGTCATTTTCAATTTCCTCAATTCTTGCATTTTCAGCATGATATTTAATTTCTATTAAAAAATTATATTTATTTTTCTTAGAAATAGCTAAGTCTACTTTTCCGCGATATTTTGGTACATTCACTTCTCTATGTACCTCATAATCGTCATTTAATTTTTTATAAAGACTATAATAAAGTTTACAATTCCATATATGTTCATTGAAAAAATATTTACTGAACTGATCATTAAAATAACTATGTGTAGTTTCCTGTAATATATTCAAAACATTATCAATATTAATATGTGAAAAGCTTTTTTGTTTAAAATTTTGACTTGAAAAATCCCTTTTTACTTCATTAACGCACTCGATTTCTATTTCATTTTTATCAGGAAGTTTTTTTATTAATTCATTTTTATTTTTGTTTATACCTATAACAAAGTTTAGCGTTTGATTTCCATACAAACTGCAATAAAGTTTATCAAGTTTTATTATATCGGATTCTATATCTTTAGGTTTTAAATTTTTGCTGAATTTAAGTTCAATAAGAGATACAATGTTGCTATTTTTAATATTTATGATTGCAAAATCTATCTTAAAGGGTTTTCTTTTCTTTTGATTAAGAACCTTTTTATCAACATAATTACTTGTTGCGGTGTTAAGATCAATTTTATAGAAATTACCGTATTGAGTATAATTGAGCTGATTTTGTTTAATTTCAAAAAAATATTTTTTAAATTGTCCTTCAGATAACCATATTATTTTTTCATTACCAATCGGAAAACTGTAATCAAGTATAATGTCAAAATTATCTTTTAAATCGTTATTTTTTGTAAGATTCTCAAGCATTAGCACATATAGTAACCCTTGCCAGTCTTGCTCACCTTCAAAAAATGAGATTTTTGATAGTGATTGCTTCACAGATAAGTCAATAATGTCATAAATTTTTTTTCTAACAATGTTCATTTGCATCCCCAGTGTTTACTTATTATAGATTATAGCAACATTTTTATAAATATAATTTTTAGGCATGTCAGAATCTGTCGTAGCAATGAGATTTTTTAAAATTTATGTTAGGATAAAAATATGGATAAATTATATACTGCTTTAAATCTGATAAAGCTGCTTAATGAAAACAAAAAGATTAATTCTGGCTTTGTTGCTGAAAGATTAGAAGTAAGCAAAAGGACTGCTCAACGGTATTTGCAAGAACTGTCTTCGTTACCAGGGGTAATTTACGACGAAAGAGATTACAGTTATTCTCTTGTTGATAGTTATAAGTTTGAAAATACTTTTCTATCTCAATCGGAACTGTCCTATGTCGGCGCAATCTTTGATTTCATGAAAAAAAATTTAAATAATGAATCTGCCGGATATTTGGACCAACTAAAGAAGAAAATATTTCATATAAATGGATCATCATTCACTTTCGATGTTTTAAATGAGAACACTATTTGCTTTGAAAGTATTTCCGAAAGTCTAAACTTACTGGAAAAAAGTATTAAAGATAATATACAGATAATATTTTATTATGAAAGAACAGACAAGAAATATAATGTTAAACCACTGAGGATAATCTTATCCGAAGGTTTTTGGTATTTATTTGCAGAACACGATAATAAGTACAAAACCTTTCTTATTGATAAAATGGAGAATATCTGTACTACAAACGAGGTGTTCTTTATTGATGAGGACATAGACAGTATAATTAACGAAGCAATTAGCGTGTGGTCATTGGAGAAAGATAAAGAAACTGTAAAAATAAAAGTTGATAATAACTTACTCGATTATTTCAAAAGAAGGCAATGCTTATCTTTTCAAAAAATATTGAAATTTAATGAAGCTAATTTTGTAGTAGAATTTAGAGTTGCTAATAATTTAGATTTTATTCACCAGGTAATCAAATGGGCACCGTTTATCGAAGCAATGGAACCGAAAAAATATCGAGATGTTTTGGCGGATTTTTTATCAGGTAGCCTCAGTAGGATTAAATCAAGCTAAGGCATTGATTATAAAAATTAGGGGAAGTTTTTATGGCAGCTTTTATTCCGGAAACTTTAGATTATTCGATTCATACTGCATCAGAAAAAACGTTTTTTAATTGCTTAAAGGAACAATTATTTGATGACGATAATTATACTGTTTTCTTTTCGGTGCCTTGGGTCACAAGAGATGGCAAAAATAACCTGCGGGGGGAAGCCGATTTTATTATATGTAATAGAAAATATGGTTTTTTAGTTGTTGAGGTTAAAGGTGGTTTTGGTCTTACAGTGTCTAACAGACAATTTTACATAGAGGAAATTAATGGTGATAAAAGATTGCTGAAAGTACTACCATCTAAGCAGGCAGCAAGCAATATGCAATATTTTATAAAAACAGCTGAAAAAGCTTTAAATAAAAAACTGACATGCGTTGCAGGTTATTGTGTTGCTTTTCCCAATTTTCATATTCAAGAGGACTTAGGTACTGATTGCCCGGAAGTCCTTACTATCTCTATAAACGATATGAGTAAGCTAAAAGAAAAAATCGAAAGTATTTTTGAATACTGGAAAAGTAAATCTTATAATTTCACCAATAAAGAGCATAACGAACTTGTAAATATGTTAAATAAAGAAAAAGCATTCAAATTCTCGTTTAAATCACAAATTCAAGCAAATGATAAAAAGTTAAATGAAATAAACAGAGTGCAAAATCACCTTTTAGATTTTATAAAACATAAGAAAAAAGCTGCTATAACGGGTGGAGCAGGAACTGGTAAAACATGGATTGCTATTAAAAAAGCAATCTCAGAAGTGCAAAAAAATAAAAAAGTGCTTTATGTCTGTTTCAACCGCTCACTTGCTGAATTTTTAAAATATAAATTTTTAAATGAAGCCCCGGAGATTGATATAAAAACGTTTCATGGTTTGTGTGAAGAAATTATCGGCTGTGAGCCTTTCAAAGAGTTTTATGGAGATCCCGAACTTAAAGGAATATTTGATAAAATCAGCAAAGTTGAAAATATAGATAAGTATGACTCAATAATTGTTGATGAAGGTCAGGATTTCACGGATGAATGGGGTATGGTCTTAGAGTCTTTGTTAAATGATGTAGAACAGAGCATTTTTTATATATTTTATGACGAGGAGCAGGATATTTTCGGGCGGAATAGCTTAAAAAATTATTTTGCTGATTCTGGCTACATTAGTCCTATGTCATACCAACTCACTGAAAATATCAGGAATACAAAGCAAATTTGTGAGTGGTGTAAAAAAAATACTGGTTTTGGTAATTCTATGAACGCAAATCTTGTTTCCGGAGTTGAGCCAACTGTTTTTGAATATACTGATGCAAAAAATATTCGAAAAGAAGTTGGTAAAATTTTATATGATCTTACGGAAAATCACGGTGTTGATCCTGAACAAATTGTTGTTCTCAGTGACCGTTCTCTGCCAAAGTCGGTTTTTTCTGATGATCAGTCAGCGGGCAACTACAAGATTACAAAAGATGAAGCCACAGATAAACAGGAAGTAAAATTTAAAACAATCCAGTCATTCAAAGGTTTGGAATCTGACGTAGTTATCTATTTGCAACATAGTCATGAGAGAATGAAATTGAATTATGTCGGCTACACCAGAGCTAAGTATATTCTGTATGTCTTGAAACTTGTTGATAACGGTTTTGATAATAGTATTTAAATTATTTTTTTACATCCGGGAGCATCTATAATACTTCTGCCGACGTTTAATTATTTAATTTTGAAATGTCCGTTTTCGGGTTAAGTTTAAGCGAGTATTTATTCCGGAAACTTTAGACTATTCGAGTCCAACTGCATCCGAGAAAACGTTCTTTAATACTTTAAAAGTGAATTTAATAAATCCTTTTATTTGGAATAACGCCCCGCACACCTCCTGTTGGATTATCAATGTCGCCGTCATATCTAGGTATTAAATGCACATGAAGATGCATAACAGTCTGACCAGCGCTCTGACCAATGTTTATGCCAACATTATATCCATTGGGAAAATACTTTTCATCTATATGTTTTTTTGATTTTTCCAATAAAGATAATAGTGAAACTTTTTCATCGTAAGTGGCATCAAAATAATTGTCAAAGTGTCTAAAGGGAATTATCAGCAAATGTCCTTGATTAACTGGATATTTATCAAATCTTGCATAACATAATTTGTTTTTTAAAATAATTTCATTTTGTTTAAAAGTACAAAAAGGACAATTTAGTTTGTTATATTCCATCCTTCGTAACCTCTTGTTTCAATCAGAAAATTGGATTTTTCTTTCAATCTTTGAACTAAATTGTTTGTTGCATAGTTATCTGCAAAGTTGATAGGAAAAATTCTGTTTTCATCTATCCCTACCAAATTATACCTGAGTTCTTTTTCAAATCTATCTGGGTATTCTAAGTAGATCAATTGCCAATAATCCAGAATCACTTCCTTTCTTTTTTCTATTAGGTTTGGTGATGGGATTTTATCTCTTTTGGCTAAATTTATCTTTTTATGAACGGGAAGTAAATTCCACAAATCATTATTTTTCCATAAAGAAAAAGGTAAGATATGGTCAATGTTAATGGTTGACTGTGTAATATTTTTACCACTCCAAACACATTCTATAGTTTGGTTCTGTTTAATAAAATTTTGGAAAAAGTTTTTTGATATAAGTACATCTCTTTCTGTTTCCGGAGTTAATAATAATTTGTCTAAAACATTTTCAACAGTTAAAGCCTGTTTTGTATCTGCCCGCACTGAAAATTTAGCCCATTGGTATATTATTGATTCAGTGCCATTTATAAGGGATCCTAAATATCGGAAAACGACATATAAACTATAAGGAAAAGAAAACGTTCCAAAGTTTTTTATAATAAATTCAATATCCAGATTTTCTGGTATTTTAACTCTTTTGGCATCTTTATTATACTTAAATATTGAATAATAATCTTGGTAATAAGAAGTGCCTAAATATTTCATAGGCATATTTGTGATGGTGTTTTTTAAAGATTTTAATAAATCTAAAAAGTCATTTGTGATACTTGCTGGCAACTGTCCCCGTTTGAAATGATAATGAAAAACAGAAAATCCGCCTTTATCTTTGTAAAAATCGCAAATTTTTTTCAAATATTTTCTAAAGGCCAAAGTTTTACCTTTAGTGCCATCTTCTCCATATTTTTGAGGAATTTCGTTTTCAACCAGAGGATAATAATACAAAATCCATTTTTCAATTAAAACCCCAAGAGGAAAACTAACAGTATCGTTACTTTCTTTTTTCAAATGATCATAATATTGAGTCGCATCTATTACAGATCTTAAGAGAGCGAATTTATATGTTGTGTCTTTACTGTCTCTTTCTAAAATGTAGTTAATTGATTTTAAGTTTTTTAGGTTTAAGTGATTGTCCATAATAATTTACATTTCCCTCCACATCCAGATAACTCTACCCATCACCTGAATGTCGTCTAAAAAGCTAAATCTGCTAGAATTTTTTATCAAACTTAGCCTTGAGCTATCTGGCCGATTTATTAATGCTAAACATATTAAACTATAACCTTTAGGGTATAGTTTTGCAAGATTTCAGTATTTGATATTATAGCAAAACTGGAAGTCAAATTTGTTTTATATTGAAATATCATAGGAGTAAAATAACAGATGTTCTTAAATAAATTTCTCCATAAACACAAAACCAGTTTAATTTTTTATAAATTTTAACAAATCAATCAATATTTCAAACCTGTCTTTTTCATTAGCCTCAGTCAATAGGTAATAATCTTCTCTTTGGATCAGTGAAAAGTTTCTAATCAAGTCATTGTTTAAATAAGAATCTAAATTGTAAATGTGCCATCCATCTTCTAATGATAATATTTGAATTTCCCCACACTGCAAATAACTGTCCTCCACTCTTGGTACAATGCAAGCTGTTACTTTATCAATTATCGTAGGTATAGTTTTTATAAATGGATTGATATGGTAAGCGTTTAAGTTACTTCCACCCATTTTTTCAATTCTAAAATCATCAAACCATGCATAGATGTTATTGTCTCGAGATAAATTATAATCTATTGCAGTCATACTTGGATATTTAATGAAATAATACTTCCAGTCTTTTTTATAGCCATTTGCCAAGTATTCGTCAATTATCTTTTGTAAATCACCTTCATTTTCTTCATATGTTTTAAGAAAGTTTTTATAGAAGTCTGAATAGCTGAATCCTTCTGAATCGGAAGCCGTTAAAAGCACTTCCCAATAATTCTCCTTTCCAAAAAAATACTTTCCACCAAACCAAGTCCAGCCGATATCCATTGAATAGTCACCAATCGTCAACATTGCACGAATGACCGTGCTGGCCTTTTGGGAAAATATTTCTCTAATCACTCTATTGTATAATTTCAGTTCTTTTTCATCAGACGATAGGAAATTTCTGAGGTCTCCTTTGAGATATTTATAATCCTCCAAACAGAATATTTCGCCTTTGATATTTTTATTGTCATAGATTATTAAAGCTTTTTTGTTTTCATGCTTTAGCGATGTTTTTGTTATTGGCGAACCCGATAAATCAGCATTCTCCAAAAGAGAAGGATTGTCATACACACTCTGATTAATCCAGTTCAGAAATATACCCAAAAGGTAAGGAATGTCTTCAAAACTTAAGTCAGCTGTATAAGTAATACTCCCTCTTTTCAAATGTTTGACTCTATAAGTCAAATTTCTTGTCACTCTTATTAAATCCTTTAATTCATTGTTTAAGTCATACCGAGTAAGATGTTCAATTACTAAAAAAAGCAAGACTCGTTGCTGAATATTTATTGTCTTGCCTTTAATTATTTTATCCAAAAGGTTTGTATCTTCATCAAATAAGCATACTCTGTCTGCCTCATATTCATTTTTTGAAAATATATTATCGAGGCTTTTACTTATAAGTTCGAGTTTGTCGAGTGATTGGAACAAAAACTTAATGCTTTCCTCAGAACTGAAAATGTTTTTGATTTGCTTGAAATCTAAGTTGCCTCTTAATAGCCCAAAGTTTGTTTTATAATAAAACATTTCCGCTATGTAAGTAATATAGCGAAGAATAAATTTATCTACCAAATAAGTTTCATCTTCAACACAGTATGCCCAAAAAAAATCCGTCCAATTATTGTCGATTTTTCGGGCAAATTCCTGTTTCAATTCACTATTGATTTCCTCTAAATGCTGTTCAAACTTTGCTTTGAAATTTTCAAAATCTGTAAGAGATTTTCCTCTTGCATTCATTTTTATATACAAGTCATCATCCAATCCAAACTTCTCCAATTTGAAAAAATTAAATGTTATAAGCTCAAGACTTTCGTAACATTCCTCTCCTTGAAATTTTTGGTGGATTGCTTCAATCATTGTTAACATAGCATTAATGGTTGGGTCGTTTTCCCAGAATGCCAAGAACCAACTACTATCTTTTATCGATCTTACAATGTTATTTTGAGTAAAATCCAATGTTGCATTCACTAAATTTGAGCAGAATTCTCGCGAACTTGCTCTTGTTTCGTATGTAAAATTTCGTAGAAAACTTATGTCTTTGTTTTCTTTTTTCCCAAAGTACCAATAAAGTAAAAATAGAGTAGTCAATCTTTGTTGGCCATCTAGAGGAATGAATTTCATGTTCTTTATACTGCCATAAATAAAATCAAGATGTAGTTCTTTCCTCTCATTTAGTGCCTCTGAAATTGCATCTAAAAAGAGAGTTCTTACTTCAGCAGATTTTGGATCTTTTCTGCCTTGTGCATAATCCCTTTGTATAATAGGTATTTGAACAAAATACTTTCTTATTACTGTTTCAAAATTTGTCATATCCCAAAACCCTTTAATACGTTTTTTATTTCTTTCAGATAGTCCATTCTGTCTTCATGGTTCCAGAAATAAAGATTATTGGCATTTTTACTGTAATATTTTAGAAATACATTTTTTGTACAAAGTGGAATGAACTCACCAAATTTGTCTTTTTTTATTAATATTTCTCGTTTAAGAGGAAATATGTTATTACTTAAAGAAGAGTTTACATGATCGGACAACAAAGCCAAATTATCAATTGTGTTAACATCAGTTTTATCACCAAAAAACTCAAAAAGTTTGTTTTGAAGAGAAAGAAACTCTTCATTTTCCTTATTAATTTTTTCCTCTTGTAATAGGGATTTTATTTCAGAAATTAATTCTTTCTTAATCATATTTTTTTCGTTTTTATTGTTATCTAATTTAACTTGGTTAATTTTTTGTTCTACATTTGAAAGCCATTCTTTTATTACATCACTTCGTGAGAAACTTTTGTCCTGCTGGGCATGTATATGCTCAATAGTCCAGTTTTCTTGGTTGAATTTGTCGAATGCAAATCTTATATAGCTATTTTGATTGTTTAAAATAGTGGCAATGTTAAAAAGTAGGAGAGCTCTGAAAATTGTTTTTCTATTGTAATCATAATCTAATTCATCTAATGAATCAAAATCAAACTCGCTTTTAATTTGCAAGTATAAATCTTTCTTAAATTCAGTTTTGCGCTTGCTCTTGAAAAGTTGAAATATTTCATCGACTGATTTTTTCTGGGTAGAAACCAAATATCCTATTAGGTGATACAACTCTCGGTTTTCATACCAATACTTTAAACTTAAAAATACTTTTTTTATATTTTTCTTTTCTTCCGCCCAGAGTCTTACAATATCTTTTTGTTTTGAAAAGAACTGGTAGGTAGAATCACCTAACTGCTTACTCTCAAATGAGAAGATGTCGAATACTAATTTTATCCGTGTTGCGTAGTCTTGCGACTTGTTTAAAAAAAACCAAAACTCATTATTTTGCAGGCCAAATTCTATCTCATCCCATTCTTTTGCAATTTCAATTTGTCTAAGATGTTTTTCTTTTTCCGCAAAATTCTTTTCGTTTAGAAAGAGAGCTTTTATTAATTCAGCCTCAGTAAGTTCAATTTTACCGCTGTTTATTCTGGTAAAAACATCAATTTCCGATTCATTTTCGGCAATTTCGTACCAAATCATATTTGTATACCTACCTAAGTAAATATAAAACTCATCCGCAATGGTTGGTTCGTAATTTTCTTTTTTTTCAAACCAATCTTTAATATAGCGATAAGCGTGACTAATATAATAGAAATCAATATTATCCTCGTTAATTTCGCTGGATAAATTTTTAAGAAACTCCTTACTTCTTTCTCTTGTTTCAAAATGGATGGAAAATTTTTTTCTGTTCAAGAAAGATAGTATTATGTAGATAGTAGTTAACCGTTGTTGCCCGTCAATTAATTTATAGAATTCCCCTTCTTTTTTGACAATTACAGGTTGTAGACAATAAAAACCTCTATCATTCTTATTATCTTTAAAATCATTAATATCTTCCAGTAGTTCGATAACTTGTCTCTTATCCCATCTATAACCTCTTTGATATGATGGAACAAAAAAATTGTAATTTAATAATTCATTAATTGACTTTGATTTTATCTGATTTTCATCCATATATTTTTCCTATTTTTTAATAATTGCCAACATTGAACAATGTTCTTTTACTAACATTTTTTCATATAAAGAATTGTTTGGAGCTGAATTATAACTCCCTCCACATCCAGATAACTCTGCCCATCACCTGAAAGCCGTCATCCTGCAAATAAATAAGTTTATTTTCAAATTTCTTGTTGTCGGAGACAAGTTCTATTACTTCCTCATCAATCACGTTTATATGTTTTAATGAAAGGCCATAATCGCCAAAACCGTCCGGAATTTTCACCAGATAAACGTTGGATGGTATTATGTTATCCATAGAAGCGGGTTCGCTGTAGGGGAGAACCGCCACCAAGTCATTTTCCCTAAGCATTGGTTCCATACTCTTTCCCTGGACACGGAAGGCAAAACACCGCTCGGATATATTCTTAGGTATGTTTTCTGCGCTGATACTCACCCAGCCGTCAATTTCATCTGAGGAAATTTCGATAATGGCCGGTGTGGCAGCGGCCTTACTTCTCATGAGAGGGATTTTTACACCTGCCGGATATTTCTTATCAGCTTCCTTTTTATCACCGTAAAAAATGTGGACATTAAGATTTTCGTTATCAGAGTCTTCTTCGGAAATATCACTATTTGTGAAAAAATAGTTAAGATCAACGCCGAGGGCTTTAGAAAGCTTGTATATTGTGTCGAGGTTGTTCAGCTTTCTCTGACCGTTTAGGATGCGGTACATCGATACTTCATGAATTCCCGCAATATCAGCTAGTTTTCTTGCAGACAGACCTGATTCTTTTATTAATTTTTTTAATCTGTCAATTAGTTTATCATTGTTAATCATGCCAAATTATAACCGACCGGATATGAACTTGCAAGGTTAAAGTTATTTTGTCTGAAACTTTATGATACTATTTATAACCTACACTTCGTAAGTGTAGGCTGCCTGTATCGGTCATTTCGGACACCATATCGGAGTTTTTCGGACAGTATTTCAAGTTTATGGGATAGATCGATTGACGAAGCATTTACATATAATTATTTACAGCTTTTTACTATTCCTCCGGTCTGAATACTTTAATCTGCAAATTTTTCAACGGTTTGTAATGCTTATCATTACCGGTTATAAGAGGTAAGCCATATACAATGGCGGTTGATGCTATTAAAGAGTCAGCAATTTCCACTGAGTTACTCAAATAAAATTCTTCAATAAAAAATACAGCTTTAGCTGAAATTTCTTCAGTTATATAAATTATTTCTGCGCCCCAGTTATGCAGACTTTTTCTAAAAAGGTTCAGCTCGTTTTTATTCCTCATTCCCTGAACCAGTTCCATATAAGTTACTGCAGAAATAAAAAAATTATCCAAACTTTCTATTAAATCGTATGCGCGGGTGTCTCCCCTCAAATACCATATGATTACATCAGTATCCACAAGCATTAAAATCTGCCTTTTCTTAAATTTCTAACGTAGCTTTCAACATCTTTCACTTTATCGTTATCTTTCCAAATTCCAAAAAGCTCATTTCCTTTTTTTGTTTGTTTTGGTTTTTCAAACTCAATCAGCTTAGCACAGGGCTTTCCCCTGTATGTAATAATAACTTCTTCACCTCTTTTTACTGTTTCCAAAAGCTCTTTTGAGTAAAATCTCAAATCTTTAGCTGTAGCTTTCATAGTTTTAATCTCCGTATAGTTTATACTTCAAAATATAAACTAACTTAATGCTTTGTCAATCCATGTTTACGTACTTTTGCCTACTTTGATATAATTTTTTTCTGATATGTGTAAGAGTAAATCAAAAAGCCATTTTAAGGTTTTTTGACAAATCACTGTCAGCAACCTTTTTGTAAGTGCTCAGACTTTTATCATAATTGTACACTGCAATTTTCTGGAATTCCTCTTGCAACTTTGTCCATTTTTAGTATGCAACAAATATTTTATTTAGGTGCAGACGTCGTAAGCTTCTTAACTCAATGTGTCCGAAAACGAGCGATACGCTGTCCGAAATGACCGATACAGGCATATACTGTCCGAAAACTTGTGATATGCTGCCCGAATTACTTCGATACATGCAGACTGGTGGCTCTCAATCATCGGACAGGTGGCTCAATTTGACCCGGAATACTCACTAAAAAGAGATGTAAGTCTTTAATTTTACTGTATAGTTAATCATAATCGTTATTTGCATAGCATATCTATGCAAAAATAATAATACTTCAACTTGACTATAGTTAAAAGAAAACCTATCTTGCATAATATAACTATGCAAAAGAGAGGAATAGCTAACTATTATGACTGAAAAACATTTAAACAAACTAGTGCCTGAAGGCACAGTTGTAACCAACGAATACCTCCTAGAAAACGGCGTAAAAAGGTCTGCGAAAGATTACTATTTAAGATCTGGTAAACTGGAAAGTGTCTATAGAGGAGTGTATAGAAAACCGGGACCTAAACTTAAATGGGAAAACATAGTATATTCTTTGTGTATGATGGACTATGCTGTTCATGTGGGCGGTTTGAGTGCACTTAATAAGCATGGCTTTTCACATTATATAAAATTTTCAAATGAAGACTCAGTATTCTTATACCGGGATGACGATAAAAAACTACCAAGCTGGGTAGATAAAATAGTTTTGAAAAATAATGTAAGCATCAAAATAATGTCAAAAAATCCTTTTCCGACTAATTTTCGTGAAGGAATAATCTATATTCCTTTTGGTCTATGGGACTGGAATATTCCATATTCTTCAGCGGAAAGGGCATTGTTAGAATTTCTTAACAAAACAAGTGATAAAACTGATTTTAAAATAGCAAATGAACTATTTGAAAGTGCTGTTAATTTGAAACCAAAATTAGTGCAAACTTTGCTTGAAAATTGTCTATTTGCAAAGTCTAAAAGGCTTTTTCTATGGTTTGCTAAGAAACATAATCATCAATGGTTTTCCGAATTAAAAAGAGACAAAATAAACTTAGGCAAGGGAAAATTGCATATAGTATCAGGCGGAGTTTATGATAATGAATATAAAATAACAGTTCCAAAGGATATGGATTTTGGACAGGTCGAACCTTTATTTTAAGCACGTTGAGCTACTTGTAAAAATATTGCCAATAATAGGAGAAGTACCGGTTTTTGCTCTGAAGGGTGGAACTGCGATTAATTTGTTTTACCAAAATTTGCCCAGGTTATCCGTGGATATAGATCTAGTTTATGTTCCTATTAAAGAAAGAAACCAGAGTTTAAGTGAAATATCAGAGCAGTTAAAAATTATTGCGCAACGTATACAGCAAATAATTCGCGGAGCAAAAGTAACCCACAGTTATTTAAGCAAGAGTAATTACTTAACAAAAATTGTCATTTTCCATGAAAATAGCAATGTCAAAATAGAGGTATCTCCAGTTTTAAGAGGGACAGTGCATCCAACCTCAATACGTAAAGTGTCAAATTCAACTGAAGACATTTTTGGTTTTGCCAAAGCAAAATAGTATCTTTTCATGATTTGTATGCAGGCAAAATGGTAGCCGCACTGGATAGACAGCATCCTCGTGATTTATTTGATATTAAATATCTTTTGAAGCATGGAATCATTGAAGAGCTAAAGAAGACTTTTATTGTATATTTAATTTCACATAATCGTAGCATAAGAGAGATTTTATATCCTAACTTTATTGATATTGAAGAAATATTTTTCAGACATTTTTCAGGGATGACAATTGATAAAGTCAGCTTAGAAGAGCTTATCAATGTAAGGGATACGTTAGTAGAAACAATACACAGTAACCTAAATGATGAGGACAAAACATTTATATTAAACTTCAAAAAAGGTGAACCTAATTGGTCTTATTTTTCTGTAGATCATGTTTCCAAGTTGCCCGCTGTAAAGTGGAAACAATATAATCTTAACAAAATGAGCATAAAGGAAAGAAACAAGATTATAGATTCTTTAGTAAAAGATTTTACAAATAAATAATGTTTTTTCAGTGTAATGGGTTTGATATATGTCGCTTGTCTGAATTGTTGGTACCTGCGCTAATATCTATTTCGAAATTTCAGACAAATGCTTTACTTATTGACGGTATAAGTTGAAAAAATATAAGGTAAAGACGGGTTTTGTCGCTATTGTGTATTTTATTATGAATATTATTGAGTGCAATCTTTTATAGGAGGTACTTTTGACGTTAGATGATTTTATTCAAAAATATGATTTTAAGGGCTCGGTAGTTCTGCTGGAAGGTAAAAGAGATGTAGCTGATGCTGACAAGTCGAAACTTATAGATTTGGGAAAATTGTTGGCTGAGAAAACAGAGCATATGATTTTCAGAAGTGGCAACGCTGACGGGGCTGATTATTATTTTTCCAAAGGTGTGGCAGAAGTGGATGCTGCGAGATTAGAAGTAATAATCCCTTATTCAGGACACAGAAAGAAAGCAAACATTGCCAATAAAACATATGATTTGGATAATATAGATTTAGAGAAGGAAAAAAACGTTATTGAGCAGTCTATGAAGAATAAAAAAATGCAAAATCTTATCTCAGAATATGTTTCAGGCGTAAAAAACCGGAACACAATAAAAGCCGCATACATTATCCGGGATACCGTGAAAGTAATTGGGACTTCATCCATTCCAAAAGCCAGTTTTGCGATATTTTATGATGATTTGGATAAACCGAAAACCGGCGGTACCGGGCATACAATGTTAGTTTGTGAAGAAAATAATATCCCTGTAATTAGCCAGGAAATATGGTTTGATTGGCTGAAATAAATTTGTGAGGTATTTGAATGTATAGTTTTAAGATAGAAGAGGGCAGGTTAAGATTTTTCGATAATGCTAAAAACGTAAATGACTCCGGATTTTCATCTTTGGGAAAAATCGTTCCTTCAATGTCCAAAGATTTAGTAGAAGGTATTGAGGCTACAATTATATATGAATTGTCCGGATATAGTTTCGATGAGGTCATTAACGTTGTCAGGCGGAGTGATTTTGCAATTAAAAATAAAGCGTATCAAACTTTTTTGTTGGATTCAGCTAAATTAGTTTCTAAAGCTTTGGATGATGATGTTGAGCTTCTTATAGTACCTCAAAATATTTCGTATTTATTGCGGGATATTCTGGATAGAATGAAGCATGTAAGACCGGGACTTAAAATAATCTATGAATCGTTCCGGGACTTTGATTTGGATGAGATTCAAATCAATTATGAGAATTATAACATCACTGAAAATTTGAAAAACAAAATGGAAGGTATTATTTCCGATGCCAAAGAAAAGGGCGTTTTCCGATTTGAAAATGTACCGAAACAATTTAAAGACGAAGTGGATAAAGCATTAAATATGGATTACCGCAAAGTGCGTCCAGAGTATGTTTATGGACAAAATGTTGCTGTTATGGATGATGCTTTGGATGAAAACGCCGATCTGCAAACAATGATACGCTGTATAAGAATTTTTGATCCTGCAAAAATTGAAGCAATGAATTTGATTTAATAACTCCGAAAGATGTACTGTGAGTATTTTACTTTAAAATTTTAAATATAGCCAGTAATAAAGATAGACTATTTTGGATTAGTATTCCAAAATAGTCTGGAAAATTATGGAATGGTTGTCCATTTTTTTCTGTTCCCTTTTTAGAATAAAGGCTTATTCACCGATTTGAGTGCGTTGGAGTTCCTTGTTGCAGGCGAAAATTGCATATCTATCAGAATAGATTTCAAATTTTATTCCGCATCCCTCCGGTTCTATAGCTTCTTCAACTTCAGCCTCAATTTTTTTTGATGCTATTTCTGAAAATTTTTCCAAAGTTTCCGGAGTTAGCCCAAGGGATAGGGGGATGTAATCAATAGTTATTTCTGATACCGAGCATTCTTCATCAGATTCAATAATACCTTCGATATCATCCTGTACGACTAATTTGTGAGTCTCGCCCGTTTTGTTATCAATAAAACTCAGAATGATTTCATCATCTACAATTGGAGAAAATTCGTACTCCAGCGTAAAATAACCATTCTGTAAAGAATAATCGTTGCTGTTAAGCCAGTTTCCAATGCGCTTGGCCGCTGTTGGTCTTAAAAAGCATATGTCAGACATCAGATTCTCCGTATAAAAACATAACTCAAGTTTCGCACTTAGTTCGGTCATTGCGAGACCCTGTGAAAACAGGGTTGTGGCAATCTCAAAATAATATAAAAAGAGAGATTGCTTCGTCGTTATCACTCCTCGCCCTGTTAAATCCGGTTTTACCGGGCTGCAGTGCAGCATTTAACGGGGCGAGCAAAGACTCGTAATAGGTGCAAGTGCGAAACTTGAAAACATAATTTCTACTTAATCCAGTTTTCTATTTTTAACCCTTGTATCCTGCTAAATTCTTTTTCGTTATTTGTAATCAGAGTCATATTTCTTGCCAATGCCTGTGAAGCGATAAGCAAATCCATATTACCAATAGGTGTGCCGGCTTTTTGTAAATTGTATCTGAGTTGACCGTACTTTGTGGCATCGTTCTGATCAAAATCTAATATTGTAAACGGAATAAGGAATTCCAGCAGCGCAAGCCTGTTTTCTTCCTTTTTAGAGCTTTTTGCTATACCGTATTCCAACTCTGCAACGGTAATAGCAGAGATGCAGATTCCTTCTAATCCAACTTCCTGCATTTTTTTTGCAATTTGTTTGTACTTATTTTTTATGATGTAAATACATATGTTTGTATCAAAAAGATAAGTCATTTATATTTCTTCTCTTTCCTGTGGCAAAGAATCGTCTTTATGAAAATCTACATCTTCTGAAAATTTGTCCAAAGATGAACTAAAAATTTGCCAGACTTTATCTTTAGGAATTAATACAACTATATCATCAATTTTTTTTATGAACACATCATCGCTGTCAAACCTGTATTTTTTGGGTAAACGGACTGCCTGGCTTTTTCCGTTTTCAAATATTTTTGCAGTATCCATATTAATCCCCTTTGTTGAAGTATATACTCCAATATATACTTTTCAGCTTGTTTTGCAATCTCCAAATAAAAGATATCATACAAAGTATATATCTTTCTCTTTTACTGATTCTCCGGTTATTTCTTCCCATGCTTTTGCATAAATCTCCACTTGGTTTAAATAAGCCCGCCTTAGTTTTTCATATTCCTCATCGGAATTAACCCTGTCGGTTTTGTAATCTATAATTACCCATCCGTCCTTTTCTTTAAATACAAGATCAATTACTCCGGACAGTATTACAGGCTTATTATTGGTTTTAGTATCAAGCATGTTAATAATTTCGGATTCTGGATTAATTTTCATAGAAATGGGTGCTTCTGTCTCCACTTGTTCGGCTTTTTTGATTCGGTTAAATAAATCCGTTTGTTTAAAATCTTCTATTATTTTTTTGGCTTCCTCTGTTCTATCAAAGCTTATATCAAGCTCTTCAAAAGTAAATTTTATATAAGTATCCAAATCCTCAAATCCGGTATCTCTGGTCATTACAGCAAACTCTAAAAAATTATGAACAGCAGTACCCCAGTCCTGACCACCGCCTTCGAGCCTTTTACCGGCAAATATTTGTTCCAAGTCCTTTACTTCAGTGGGAGTCATATTTGAATAATTTTCTTCTGACACAAAGTGCCTCCAATGATTGATCTCAGCTTTTTTCTCATTTATCTCATTTAAGGATAATTCATTTTCATCTGAATCATGTTTTATGCTGACATCAGGCACATTTATTACATCGTCATCTTTTAAATTATCGAGTAGGCTCACCCATGGGTTTTTACTTTCATTGCCATTTTCTTTACAGCTTATTATTAAAAGATTTTTAGCCCTTGTAGCTGCCACATATACAAGTCTCTCAAATTCAGCATCTAAAAACCATTGCTCTTCTTCCTGGAACTGTTCCCAATTTTTAGGATGTGCAAATATTTCTTTATGATACGGTCCTTTCTTTTTAGTTAGTGCAAAATATCCCATCGGTTCACCGTATCGCCTATTAATATGCTGTAATGGATCATGTTTAGTATTTTTGTGGGGATGGGCAAGAAAAACAACGGGTGCTTCCAAACCTTTAGCCTTGTGAAGATTCATTATTCTCACGCAGTTGCTCTCCACTTCAAGACTGTTTCTCTGCTCAAATTTTGATTCTAACAATCTGCCTATATGCTTGACTACATTACCAAATGAGTAAAATTCGGTAGTTTCCTTTTGTTTGACTTGTTCAATCAAAAAGTAAATGTTTGCAGCCCGGCTTTTAGATAGATTTTTTAATGATGTATAGGGCAATATGCCTAAGTCCTGAAAGATTGTTTCCAAAGCTGAGGAAGGCGGTAGATTATTAATTATCTTTTTATATTTGCGAAGTGTTGAAAAACAGCTATCAAAAAGATTCCTGATGTTCTCATCCAAAGCTTCAGGTATGTTACTAAAAATATTGAAATAGCCCTTTGCTGCTTTAAACTGGTACAAATCATCATCACTCAAACCGAAAAACATACCTCTTAATACTGATACCAACAGGATTTCATCATCCGGTTTGCTGAGGAATTTCAGGAGCTTATAGATATGGTTTATCTCTTCTGACTGGCTGAAAAAATCATCACCGGTCACAGTTGAGGGAATCCCGTATTTCTCCAGTGTGTTTGCATATTTTTCCAGCAGATCTTTATGTTTGGTTATTATCAAAAAGTCTGAATATTCGGGCTTATCGGTAAGTTTTTTAGATTTTTCTTCCTCATTTCGGGCTAATTGTATTCCACCGTCTACAGCATATTTTATATATCTTGCTATATTTTCAGCATCAATTTCAACAACGTCCTCTTTCTTTTTGGACTCACTTTTTAACAAAATCTTTTTTACACCGTGTTCATAATTATTTTCACGAACAGTTCGGATTTTTGCCATAGGTGCCTGATACTTATCACCACTCTCAGGAAACCTTTCTTCAAAAACAGGATTGAGATAATCAGCTATACTGTGTAATGATCTGAAATTGGAGGTCAGCTCAAGTATTTCACCACTTGTGTGTGAAATAATTTTTTTTATAAAGTTATAAATATCTATATCAGCTCTTCTGAACCTGTATATTGACTGTTTAGGATCACCAACTACAAAAAGTGAGCCTTTTATGGGTCTCAGTTTACTCCAATCGGTTTCATTTAAATCTTCTCCGGTCAAATACATGATGATTTCAGCCTGGATAGGATCGGTATCCTGGAATTCATCCACCAGAATTGTCTTGTATTTATTTTGGAAATATTTTCTTACTTCAGAATTGTTTTTCAGCATTTTTGAGGTAAGTGTCAGAAGATCGTTGTAATTCAGAATAGATTCCTGATTTCTCTTGTTTTCATAAAACTTTAGTGCATCCTGAAAAAAGTCTATAAAATAGGGATAAATATGTTCTCTGTGTTTTCTTAATACAGGATAAACAGTGTTTTCAACCAAATCCGGCAATATTACATCCTGGAAATTTTTTGCAACTTTATTATCAATCCATCTGTTTTGTGTTATTCCGGGGACCTTCTCGAATTTTGTTAATATCTTCATTGCATACTTATCTTCATAAAGATTTCTATATTCTAATAACCTGAGCGTTGATTGCACATTTTTCTGAAAATCATCATATCCTTTATCCGGCTCTTTTTCAGGAATGTATCCGTAAGCCTCTTTGCAGACTTTCAGTATTTTATCAATAACAGGCTTTAAATCCGGTTTATCAGATTTTTCAGTATGTATTTTAATTTCCGGATATTTATTCAGCATAACAAAACTATCCTGCAGTTCTTCCGGGGATACGCCAATTTTCTCCGCCAATTTTAACATATCAGGGTTTTCAGCTCTTGTGGACTTGATAAACTCATTCCAGACTTCAGTAATCAAACCAAACTCGTCTGAATCATCTATTTCATCGAAATCCGGATCAACTCCAGCCTCCACAGGTCTTTCCCTCAATATGCCGGAGCAAAAGGAGTGTATTGTGCCGGTAAAGCACTGGTCAAAGTTGTTTATCGCTTCATACAGATTCTTTCTTGTGTAAGGGTCTGTTTCTACTGTGTATCGATTTTCCAACTCACTAAGAAGCCTTTCCATAAGCTCAGAAGCTGCCTTTTTGGTAAAAGTAATAGCGGCTATTTCTGAGATTTTATATTTTCCGTTAGTGATTAAAGATGTTATTCTTTTAACAAGGCTTGAAGTCTTACCGGAACCGGCACCTGCTTCAACTAAAAAATTTGTATCAAGATCATTTATTATTTTCTTTCTTGCCTGGCTGTCCTGAAGAGCTTGATCACTCATAGTTTTCAATCCTCCTGTAATTTTGAAGGCATTTGTTTTCCTCATATTCCAGCATATCTGTTAAAGAATCATTTTTTTCTCTATCGCATATTTCATTGTAGTCGCAGAATCTACAGGAATCATTCTTGTTATCATACTTAACGGGCGGGAAGAAACGGTTCTCAATATTATCAAGGAGAATGTCAGTAATCTTCAATACTTCCTCTCTCTTATTTTTTCCGTTATTTGGTGGATACATGTATTCAGAGCCTTCGCCTTTGGTTGTGGGGAAGTAATATCCTGACTCAGAAACTTTATACTTTACACCCTTGAGCTTTTCAAAAGCCAAAGAATATAAAGCGTGTTGAAGCTGTTTACCTTTTTTGAAATATTCGTTACTGCTGTATTCTCTGGTACTTCCTGTCTTATAATCGATTATTTTATAGCTGCCGTCATTTAACTGATCGATTCTGTCGATTCTGCCGCTTAATTTAATTTCTCTGCCGGATGGCAATGTAAACACAGCCGGCGGAAAACTGGAATCTTCATTTTCGGGGTAATTGCCGAAATAAAGTTCTAAGTATAGAGGATGACCTTCTTTGGATAATTTGGTGGATTCTTTCTGCAGAAATATGCGACATGAATCCATAATTTCATTAAATTCACTCTCATATACGGTTTCACTTGGCGGCTGTAATAAATCTTTTAATTTTTCAGTTTCCGTTTTTGCTATATTTTCCAATATTCCTATATGCTTGTCAAATTTCGGCATTTCTTTTTTGTTTATTAATTCTTTATAAAACAGCTCAAAAATTCTGTGTAATAACGTTCCTCTTTCCAAAGGATCCAGCCACTTCCATGGATCATACTCATATTCATCAAGGGGTTTTAGATAGAGAATATTCTGAAAGAAAAATCGGAGAGGGCAGCTGCCCATCGTTTCAAGTTTTGCGTTTGAGAAAGTTTTTTCAAAAAGCAGTTTATTTACTATGTCATCACTTATATTTAACTCACAACCGTTATACTCATTTATGCTGCTTTGTCTTTCACTTAATGCAAAAAGACCTTTATTGAGTACAGGGTAAGCAGAAGCGAATATTTCCTCATTGTTGCTGATACCGCCGGAATAAAAAGCTTTGTGCAGCCATAATTCTGTTTCATCAAGAATTTCTTTTTCATTATTTTTAAAAGGCAGATAGCTTTCGGTGTGCTGTTCAGCTGGTGCACTTTCGCCAAGTTTTTTCTGTAGTCGGTAAATTTGCTGCAATAAAGAAGAAGGGGATTGAAGCCTCGCCGCCTCAGTATCGTATTTGGTAAACATTGCATATATTTTGCCATTTGTATTAGCAAGAAGTTCGGTCATTTTATAGATATTCCTGCTTTTCTTCTGAATACTTGTCTGTATATATCCTATCTGCTCTTTTTCCATATCAAGCAAGAAGGGGCTTTCACCACCTTTCCCGGGGAATTTTTCAGCATCAAGACCTAAGATGAAATTATGCTTTCTGTCATGCCAGATTCCATTTTGAAACCCTGTGATATGAATATGACCGGCTTTGGCTGAGGATGAATTAATGTTAATGCCATATACGAGTTTTTTTAGCATCTTTATTATTTCATTTTCCTGAAATTCCTGGGTTGAATAATCTGCCAGCTGTGAAAGATTTTCAGTAAGTGTGGTTAATGCTGATGCGTCTGCCTCATTTCTTATTCGAGTATGCTTGTTTAGTATGTTTATTAAGCCTTTCGCAAACTCCGATAAAGATATAGATGCATCGTTTTCTGCATCAGGTATTTCGTCAAAAACAGTGTTAAGCTCTGAAAGAATGACACTTATAATTTCCTCTTTATTATCATTTGTCGCATTCTCTAACTCACTTTCCAGTATTTTCTTATACCGTTTTCTGCCCCAGGCAATCTTGCTTTCTTTAAGTATTTTGCTTATTTTTAAAGGTGAGATTTCATTGTTGCTAAATTTGAAAAATCCGCCTGTAAGCATTGAACAGAATTTTGGTACACTGTATTTCTCTGAAACCCATTCCAGAACTGATAATAAAAGCTTGCCGGGCGAAGTATTTGATACGCTTATTCCTCCTTCAAAAGTCATGGGCAGATTGTATGCGCATGATAAATTATAGAGAATTTGGTTATACAGCTGGGAAGAGGTCGCATAAATAACAGCATCATCAAGATTTATTGCATCTCTTTTGAGTATTCTTATCACTTTTTTGGCTTCATTAGACTCGCCATATGCCCTGTATATTTGCAAACCGGGGTTTCTGTCCAAATTTTCGGAATTATTAAGCTCATAAAGCCAGCTGAAGCAGTTATCAATAGTATCTAAATATGGATTACTTGAGTAATAATTTTCAGGAACATATAAACTTTGTAATTGTGCTAATTTTATAATTTCATGGTTATTGTCGGTAAGCTTTGAGATAAAATCTTTGGCGAGTAACGGCAGTTCCAGATTAGCCGGTATAAGAAAAAGTTTGTCTTTATAAAAGTTGTTTTTTTGCAACATTTGGATGCTATGTTTATACAAACCTGGTTCATCAATGTGGTTATTATTTTCAAGATATTTTTCATAATTTTGCAGTAATGTTTTAATGTCATGTTCTTTGGCGCGGTCTATAAAAGAGTTTTCAGGAAAATCCGAATGTGTAAAATCTGTAATTCTGAGCTCATATAAAACATTTTCCAGCTCACTGATTACGCCGACAGATGGTGACAATTGTCGAAAGTATTTAAGCTCATTTTCTGTTAGAAGTTTGTTAAACAGGTTTAAAACAACATATCTTGCACTCGACCTGTCTAAAAAATCTTTGCCGGATTTGTATAGGCTCAATTTTGAAATATTTTTTGCAAGGCTCAAAGGTGTTTCAACTTTTATATTGGCGATATTTACATTATTCAGAGCAAGAGTATTCAACAGATTTAAGCCTTCTGTGTAACTCGGCATCACAAGTATTTTTTGTTTTGTAATATTTTCCAAACAGATGCTTTCCAAAGATTTTAAGACTGATTTCATGATTCACCCACAATAAATAATTGCAAATTATAGCATTTATTACATCTAAACAAAAATCTTTCTTGAGGTTTTATTAACTCAGCGATGCGTCCATACGTGACGTTATAGTTTAAAATATAATGATCGGGGGATTTGAATAATGTGCTTTTCTCAGTCTTTGGAAGTGGGACTTCAGTCCCGCATGATTGACAACACTGAGTTTCGGGATAAACTTTGGGCAGCTGAAGCCGCACTTCCTGAATTATTCAAAGCTACCATTTTATAAATATTTATTGTTCTAATTCACAGACAATAGTGTAATGTTTTTTCTGTTATTTTAATTTTTAACGTCGGATTCTGACGTATTAAAGAACTATTTTATTTTTGAAAAGATGATTTCTTCTTAATAAAATCCTACCATTTCATTATTTATCAATAAATTCATCACATTTAAAAGGAGGAAGTATGAGTAAACAAAAACGAGTAAAAGATCAGTTTAAGTGGACTCCGCCACACGAACAAAAGGGTAGATTTGGTTTTCCATTGTCTGATAAGGTAGAGGAAAGAAAACCTTTGCTTTGGCTTGTAAGGACTAGTGCAGAAAATATGGTAGATGATGTGTTTTTAGTAAATCTCACTGGAGAAATACTGGACATGGTAGCTGCTGGCAATACTGGCTTTCAATCCATTGACGACGATGAACAAATAAATCTTATTAGCGGCAGTAGGTTTGTTTATGAAAATGTGGAGCCCAATGAAGCTGTCAAAGTTGAGGAATACGATGGTATATTGGATTATGATAGTATGCTTGGAATTACTCTTTATATCAAATCGAAGAAGCTGGGTAATATTCAAATAGGCACGGATGTGGATAAAGGCGGCGTAAAAAGTATGGTTTTGTTATGGGATACTGGAGAATCCGGAAAGAAAGCGGGAGTAAGTGAATGGGATGATGATTAATTTAAATTCAAGCTTAATCATTTATTAGGAGGTTTTTGTGAAGAAGTCGGTAGAAATAGTTAAATTTAAGCAAATGTATGATTTTATAATTTTCTTGTTATCAAAAAGCTGCAACGAAATTTCTCAGAAAAAAATAAATGAAGAACTCAGGAACTATGTAATCACTGGGATTTGTGAGTGTATATCTGATGAGAATGATGAATTCTATGGAAAATGTTGCGGTACTTTTTACCTCACTCCAATGTCAAAGGAGGAAGGGATTTTCTCTGCAGATGATTATTCCTTGTTTTTCTCAAATATAGGGATATTCATTTTTCATACGGATAATAAAGGGCATTTGAAAGAATGTGAATTTTTCTATGAATCAGAATATTTCCCTGAATTCTATGTAGAAATTTTGAAAGAATTTAAAACTGACTCTGGATTCGAAAACTATATAAAATATTTAAAAGTCAATGATGTGAAATTACGCACATTAGCTGAATTAAAAGAGATATTTAAGTATGAGAAAACAAATGTTATTGAAGTGGAATAGTTTTATGAGACAATTTTATGGAAATTCCACGTGGCTCAATAAAACAAGTGGTTTTGCAGTATTTTATTTGGGTCGTTTCAAAATAAATAGTTTTTAATTCTTAGCATTAATAATTTTTATGCTAGCATTCTTTTTGATCAGAAACTCATTGATAAAACTTTGAATATTTGCTTTTATCAAATCATATTTTTTATTTATAGCATCTGCAGGTATTTTGTTTCCAATTTTTTTGATTATTTTTTCAGAATTTACTTCTGAGTTAATCAGGTCCATTGCTTTAATCCAGGCTTCAGTTTCTTCAAAATATGGGAAGGGCAGGAACTTAAATTTATTCGTGGTTTCTGAATTTTGGCTGCAGCTGCTTATTACGTTGAAATACAATTCTTGCCTGTCATAGCTTCCCTTTAATCCGATATAAATATCCTGTAAGCTCTGTCCTTTGCACAAAAGTAAGGTTTTTGGAGAATTTCTCTTTTGGAAAAATCTGTTCAAATTAAGGTCAGAACAATAGTTAGCTATGAATTTTCTTGAAATGCAAGGCTCATCGATTTCGAGAATTAAAAGATTGTCCAGTATTGTTTTACCTGAAATTATAAGGTCAAACAAATTTTCTATTTCTCTCTTTTTACTTACTTCGATGCCTTTTCGGGTATTTCCAATCCATAAACCGTCTTCTTTATTACAAGCGTCCAGAATGTTGTTTATAGTATAAGATACTGATTTCATAAAAACCTCCTAATAAATTTTATTTAATTTAAAAGGAATATACGTCAGATTTCGACGCTCAGCCGTGTGAACTTATTAAAAGAGACCTTTGAATAACTCTATTTGGTCATGCTGAATTTATTTCAGCATCTAATTATATCAGCAAGTTATGAGACCCTGAAACAAGTGGTTACCTTGGGTAAATTTATCTTCGCTACGCTCAGAGGCTACAGGGTGACAATAACTTACTTATTCAAAGGTCTCTAAAAAGGAGGTCTGCATGGTTGAGCGTATTAAAGATTATGTATGTGAAAATGGTTTTTGTGATTGTTACGTTTCTATAAGTCCAGAAGACATTGAAAAACATCTTTCGGGTTTTAAAAAATTCAGTTTCTTTTTTTAATGATATTTCAAAGTTTAATCAAGTAGCGAATTTGAAAAAAAAGAAATAATGACAACGTTATTATCCTTTATTCAATTCCCTCAGATGATGGATTTAGTAACATTCATGAGTTTGTTAATTTCCTGGAAGAAAATGAGATTTCCTTTAACAAATATCTTAAAGCTGTTAAAATAGGCATTGAAACTGAAATTACTGTTATTGTAGGGCTGAGTGAATAATTTGTTAAAGGAGATTTATGAATAAGTTATATACAGCGCTTAGTTTGATAAAACTTTTAAATGAAAACAAAAGAATTGATTCGAAAAAAGTATCTGAGGAACTTGGCGTCAGCATAAGAACTGCCCAAAGATATTTACTTGAGCTTTCCATTCTTCCAGGGGTTATCAACAATGAAAAAGATAATACATATTCATTGATAGATAGTTATTCTTTTGAGGGTACTTTTTTATCACAGCCAGAACTTTCCTACGTCGGGGCTTTGTTTGATTTTTTAAAAAGGGATGTTAACAGCGATTCCGCAAAATACCTGGATAAATTAAAAAGTAAAATATTCCACCTGAACGGTATCACTTTTTCATACGACTTTGTTAAAGAAGACATAATTGGCTTTGAGAATATATCATCTGTATTAAATGATTTAGAAATTGCAGTAAAAGAACAGAATGAAATTACTTTTTTATATGAAAGGTATAATCGTAATTATACAGTAAAACCATATAGAATAATTTTATCAGATGGCTTTTGGTACTTGTTAGCTGATCATGAAGATTGCCTGAAAAAATTTGTTGTTGATCAGGTAAGAGATATTAAAAATACAGGAAATGTTTTTGAGTATAGAGATGATATTGATGAAATCATAAAAGACGCTAATAATATTTGGTTCAATGAAGAAGGTAAGGATGAAGTCACCGTTGAAATTGACAACTCCATAGTAGATTATTTCAAAAGAAAAAAATGCTTAACGAATCAAAGAATAATAGGAGAGAACGAAGACAGCATTAAAGTAACTTTTGAAGTTTATAACGAAATGGATTTTCTGTTGCAAATACTTCGCTGGGCACCGTTTATTAAAATAAAGAACCCCGAATATTATAAACAAACCCTCAAAAAATACCTGCAAGACAGTCTGGAAAAAATCGAAAAAGAATAATAGGTTTAATATATGGATTCAGCTCTAAATAAGACTAAGAGAGTATGCGTTGAAAATTACTAATAGCAAAAATGCTATTTTGCCAGCAGAAAAGTAGGAGTATAAAATGATATCTGAACTTGAAACAGTTGTTGTAAACAAAGCTGTCCCTGAAATCGGGATTGTTCCTGGTGATATTGGTGTTGTAATTCATATCTACAGAGATAAAAAAGCAGTGGAAGTTGAATTTGTCTTGGGAGATGATAGCGCTGCTGGCGTTGCTACTTTATCAATGGAAGATATAAGACCGCTTAAGTCCAGGGAAATTTTACATGCCAGAGAGTTGAACTCAGCATAGTTGTTTTGCATTCAATTCTTTTTATTTAAAAACAAGAATATCCTCTTCTCAAGAGCTTTGCACAAATCAGAAATCGCGGCTTCAGCCGGGCAAATCTTTTTTTGTAATTTAGTGTTTACAGGCTTGCGGGACTGAAGTAATGTATCCCACATATTTACCAGCCTCCGGCTGGTGCTACCCGCTTCCAAAACACAAAAAAACGCATTGTGTAAAGCTTTCTTCTCTGGAGAAGACAAAGCTCAAGCGACTAAAAATTAAAAAGTTATGTATTTCAAAAAAAATTTGTATAAAACAGATAGCACAAGATTCAGTTAATCATTGAATGGGAGCGTTTAATTTTCCCGACTGAAGATATTTTTCAGTTCATCATCACTCAAATCATTTAACCAGTTTTCCCCTCTGCTCACTGTAAGTTCGGTAAGTTCTTTTTTTGCATTAATCATTTTGTTGATTTTTTCCTCAAAACTGTTTTTCGTTATAAAACGGTAAACATTTACATTTTTCTCCTGACCGATCCTGAATGCTCTGTCTATTGCCTGGTTTTCAACTGCAGGATTAAACCACAAATCATACATTATGACATTGTTGGCCTGAGTTAAATTCAATCCTGTTCCTCCGGCTTTTAATGACAATATAAATACCTTGGATTTTGGATCATTTTGAAATTGATTTAAGATTTTCTTTCTTTGATTTTGATTTTGTGAGCCTTCCAGGAATAATGGAGTTGTAAATAATTCGTTCTTTATTACTTCTTTTAAGATATTGCCCATTTCCACAAATTGAGTAAATATAAGCACCTTTTCATCATTACTGATGATTGTGTCTAACAAATCAAATAATACCTCACATTTTCCTGATAAATTTCTGCTCATATCAGATTTTTTGTCATAATTTCTCGGGTGATTACATATTTGCTTCAAACTAATCAGAAGCTTAAAAATTTCCCCTTGTCTGGATTGTTTGCCAGAATTACTGAGATTTGTAACAATATTGTCAACAACAGCCTGATAAAGGGACGCCTGCTCCTTTTTCATGTCAATAAGCTGATCGGTAATGATTTTTTCGGGTAAATCCTGTATTATTGTCTTATCTGTTTTCAACCTTCTTAGGAGAAAAGGTGATGTTATGCTCTTTAACTGGTTTGCTTTTTCTTTATCTTTGTATATTTCCACAGGCTTGGCATAACTGTTCTGAAAATCCCTGAGTCTCATTAAATAACCGGGAATAGTAAAGTCAAAAATGCTCCAGAGCTCTGTAAGGTTATTTTCTACAGGTGTTCCGCTTAGAGCAATCTTGTAGTCAGCTTTTATTGATTTTACGGCGTTTGCTGTCTGGCTTGAAGGATTTTTAATGTATTGGGCCTCATCTATCACTAAGGCGGAAATCTTTTCATTTTCAAACTTTTCAAAATCTCTTCTTAATGTTTGATATGTTGTGATAATAATATCTTTGTTATCGATATGTCTGTTTGCTCCGTAATAAAAATGATAGGATAAATCCGGAGTAAATTTTAATATCTCGTTTTCCCAGTTATTAAGAAGTGTGGCCGGAACAACGATAAGGGATTTTTGCTTCAGGTATTTATTATCTTTCAGATATTTTAATACGGCAAGGGTCTGCAATGTTTTGCCCAGTCCCATATCATCTGCAAGAAGTGCTCCAAAACCGTTAAGCAGGTTGCTTACTGCCCATTTAAATCCCGTCAGCTGATAATTTCTCATAGAAGCATTTATTTCAGGTAAAGGGAAGTCTTTAGTGCGGAATAAATCTTTTATAAAATCTTCTATATTTTTATCCAGCTGAATATTATCTGTGAGGGTCTCCCTTAACAGTTCAAATTTTGTCAATTTTTTCTGTTTTCTTGCATCCTTAAGCAGCTTATTAACTTCATCCGGATTAAGAATCACAAATTTATCCCTGAATTTTACAAGTTCTCTGCCTTCCGAAATAAGTTTTTCAAGCTCCTCCGGTGAGATCTCTTCGTCACCGATAGCTATTTTCACATCGTATTCCAGAAGCTTGTTCAAATTTAAAAAGGATTTGAAGCTGGAAGCCTTACTTGTGGCCTTCAACTTCATTTCAGGCTTTAAAAGCTTTTTGAGTTCCTTTGGAAGAGCAATGTTAATACCTAAGTCAGAAATAAGTTTTTTTTGTTTCAAAATAAAATTCTCAAGCCTTTTTCCGCTGACAATAATTTCTCTTTTGTCAAACAACTCCTGGACTTCCGGCAGGATATCACTGAAATTTACAAGAAGTCTGGCAATTTCCACCTTATTGTCCTTATCCTGTATCTCATTGATATAAACATCATTCGCTTTCAGCCTGAAGGTATATGAGTCATGATCTTCATCAATAATAAGGGTAAAATTAATATTACTTTCTATCAGCTTGAAAACAGAAAAATAATTATCAACAGAGTTGGGAAATCTCTTTGTTTCAAAATCAGTTGTTTCAAAAGGAATACCCTGGAAAACAGCTTCAAGCAAATATTCATTAAAACGGCTTAGGAGTGCTTTGGGCTTAAAGGAAAGAGTGTGAACATACTCGGTAAATATTGAAGAAAGTAAGAACCTGTTTGTACTTTCTCTGTCGAAGTACTTTTTATCTTTATTGAATTTAACAAACACCGGTGTGACTTCGTTTAGCATGCTTAACTGCTTCTGAATCTGCAAAGGGGATGATAACAGTCTGTAGACACAGAAAAAACTTCCCTTTTTATTCATTACTGCAGGGATAAAAGCGTTTGATTCTATTAATGTGTAGGCTGCCCTGGAGAGCCAGTACAGATATTGATAAACGGGGCTGCCGGCATAACTTTTGAAGTTTAAAAACAGTTTGCAGATATTCAAGGGTGATATAGTGAAAGTACTTTTTACGTATTTGCCGTATTTCTTTAAGGTATTTTTAATATTCTCTTCATTTACCAAGCTGTCTTTTATATAAAAAAAGGAGGTATAAATATTTGGTCTTGCTTCAAAATAGATATCTACAGATTGGAAAAGAGTCTCCAGTTTTGCAGTGTCATCTTCTATGTTGCTTATAAGTACAGTGGGATACATTTTTGATGATTGTTTGTAAAACTTATCCAGGATATTTTTGAAATTGCCGTAAAAAAATGTGGGGTTATCCTCCAGTTTTTGAAGGATGAATCCTTTGAACGATTCGAATTTCAGGATATTAATCTCATCGTTTCCGGGCTGATCTGATTCTATTCCTGTTTTTGTTTCGTCTGTATATGTGATACTGACAGGATAATCAATTTTAAGCATTGAGTTAATTTTGTAATGTTTTACCAGGTCAATACCGCGGAAGGAGAAAAGCAAAAAAGGGTCTTTGTCGATTTCCTGTGTAAGGATAAAATAAAGACCGGCCATGTGTTTACAGGGATCACCCCAGTCGGGGCATGAACACCTGCGCTTGAGCTTTTCCCATTTTTTGGGGAATAATGAGATATCATGATTTTCCAAATCATTCAAAAGATTTTCCGGCAGAGTTCCGTTTAATATTTCACCGATGTACATCGGATTTGTATCTATTACCTGTATAACAGTTTTCTTTTCCTTTTCATTAAACGGCTCAAATTCCAGTGCCACATTATAGTCGTACCCGTAGCTTCCTATTACCTTTGCCTTTATTTTGCAGTAGTCAATTTTTATTGAATGAACCCTTCCGGTGTTTGCATAAGTTTTTCCCCTTCCTATGCGGGCATCGTAATGATGAAATTTACTAATGGCTTCTAAAAAATAATCCCCCCAAAAAGTAACTCCGTATTTTTGTGCCATCACATTACTCCTTAAGCCTGTTGTATTTCAAATTTTCGTATTAAAAAGATCAAAGCAGTACAATAAGACTTCTGATCCTAAATTACAGAATATATTTTTTTCAGTTAAGGTGGAAACTTATGGATTCAAAAGTGTTGCATATAATAATTTAATTAAGATCACTTTTCAAATTATATTTTCAAGTTTTGCACTTGCAATTACGTGACGATCTCTGTCTTTCAAGTCATTACGAGGGACGAAGTCCAGAAATAACCTAAAATTCCGTTTAGGAGATTGCTTCACCGCCCACCAGCGGTTCGCAATGACGGGCAAATGAAGTAATTTCATATTATGTAAAGCAGATTGCTTCACAGGTATTTAGATTCTTAAGTGCTCGGTTATGGCAATATCAAAATAGAGGACTTTGAATAACTGAACCATTATAAATTTTAGCTTTCCCAGCCCCTCATAATTCTTTGATAGGAGAGGAGTTAAATTCCTCTCCTAAGTTAGGTGAGGGTAGGTGGGTACTTACTCAAAGCTCATGTTCGGAAGTGCGGATATTATCCGCCAATGATCGTGATCAGCCTCGTAAAGTTTATCCTGTTGCTGACGGGTGATATTTGAAATTCAGTATTTTCAAGTCTGCGGAACATTATTGGTGAAATAGTGAACTGGAGATGCAAGAGGTAAAGTTTGAATATTTTCAACAAACATTCACTTTTACGTTCACATTCACATCTGTACACACCAATAGGTTACACATATTTTTGGCAAGCTTAGGTTAAGATATTATCTTTATCTGACAGTATTCACCACCATTGTACCTGTTGCACTCAACATATCCAAATAATTGTTCCGGATTAATTTCGGATTTTGCAGAGTTAAACCGGATACCCCGCACTTTTTTACCGTTTGCATTTCCGAGCTCAAACATCAGATGTTCACCGTTTTTTCCAATTACCCGCTGATTTTCTATTACAGGACTCTTTATCCGAAACACCGGTTTTTTATTGCCTTCTCCGAATGGTTCGAGCAATTCCAGAGCGTTTGCCAAATTAACATCGAGATCATCAAAAGTGATGTCTAAGTCGTATTCATTCCTTTTTATAAAAACTTCTTCACTGTATTCAGAGCATACAATTTCATTAATTTTCTTTCTGAAGGTATCTATATTTTTGCTCATGACAGACAATCCGGCAGCTTTAGTGTGTCCGCCGAATTTTTCGAGTAAACCGGGGTTTTCACTATCGAGTTTTGAAAGTATTTCAAACATATCAATTCCATCAATTGAGCGTGCAGAACCTGTTACACCGTGTTTGGGTTCATCATCGCCGCCAAAAATAATAACGGGGCGGTAATATTTCTCCATTATCCTTGAAGCGACTATGCCGATTATACCTTTTACCCAGTGCGGTTGATATAAAACAATTACCCCGTTTTTGCCGTAATTGTTTCTTTCAATAATATTTACAGCTTCTTTAAAAGTGATTTCGCATAAATCCTGTCTGTCCCTGTTTTTATTATCCAAATCCTCAGCCAGTTTCAGATTATTTGCATAATCATCACCTGTAAGCAGTTTCAGAGCAGTATCAGCAACATCCATACGACCGCTGGCATTAATTCTTGGGCCCAGGGCAAAACCGTGATGATAAGACTTAATTTCTTTCTCTTTTAACCCGCTTATTTCAATCAATGCTTCGATACCCGGTGAAGGGTTGTTGTTAATAACTTCAAGACCGTATTTTACAAGAATTCTGTTATCTCCGGTTAATGGTACAATATCCGCAACTGTAGCCAGCCCCACCAGATCCAGATATTTTTTTAAATTTATATCTTTTCTGTTTACGATTCGTCTGATTACCTGAAGCAGTTTAAAAACGACTCCACATCCGCACAGATTAAAATCCGGTTCATTTTGTCTTTCGGGGTTAATTTTCGGATTTGCTATAAAATCAGCTTCGGGCAGCTCATTTTTTGGAAGGTGATGGTCGGTGACAATTACTTTTATGTTATGATTTTTTAGATATTCTACTTCTTCAACAGAGCTTATACCGCAATCAACAGTAATAACCAGATCTGCGCCGTCTTCTCTCATCTGTCCGGCGTTATCCGGGGTCAACCCGTACCCACTTACATATCTGCTGGGAATAAATGTTCGGTAATTTCTAAAACCTAATTCTTTGAAAAAGTTTACCAGCAGTGCTGTGGAGCATACGCCGTCGACATCGTAGTCACCGTAAATGTAAATCTTATTGTTTTGATTAATAGTATCTACAATCAGTTCACCTGCACTTTGAGGGATGATATTTAAAGGGTCGGATAAGTCCTTTAAACTCGGTTGTAAAAATTTTTTTATATTTAGCACACCTCTATCAGCAAGGATTTTATTTACAAGCGGATGTATTGACAATTCGGACCCCGTTTTTGTGTTAATTGTATTGTAATTACATTTCCCAGTGTGGCTCAGGGAGTTTTTTCAGATGAATATGATGAGTAAGGCGTATGCACGGCCTGATTAAAAGCTGGGTACTCCCCAGGACAAAAAACCATGTCCCCATCCTTACCAAATCGGGATAGAAAAACATAATACTACCAATGAGAAACCATACAGCTATCAAAAAATCGTTTAATATACTTGCAAACTTGTAGCGCTTTTGTATGATCAATCTGTCTTTGCCAAAAGTGATGGTGATATCTTTGTCTTCGGTTTGTCTCATAAAAACCCCTTTAGTATTTGTAACTCCATATTCATTTATTACCAATAAAATATCACTAACTCAATAAAACATTTATCTTATTATTTCAAGTTTCGCACTTGCAATTACGTGATGATCTCCGTCTTTCAAGTCATTACGAGGGACGGAGTCCCGAAGTAATGACCTCGCAAAATCGTCATTGCGAGCGCAGCGAAGCAATCTCGTATAGATGTCAGAGATTGATCGTTGTTATCACTCCTCGCCCTATTAAATGCTGCACTGCAGCCCGGTGAAACCGGATTCAACAGGGCGAGCAAAAACTTGTAGAAGGTGCAAGTGCGGAAATTGAATTAATATTCTTTCCTTGATAAGTTATATTTCTTTGATATTTTTACTTATACATTGTTATGGAGATGTTAAAGGATATAAAAAAGATGGATAAAGACTATTTGGATAAGATTTTTGTTGAGTTAGAAAAGGGTATGAAGCTTTCAAAATGCCGAAAATGCGGTTGTATGCAGGGAGCACTTGATGAACTGGAAGCTTTTTTTGAAGAAAAATCCGCAGATTATGAAGACATTTTTGTAAAATTAAGAAAATTTAAAAACGATATGCACAGCAGGGAATATAACTGTCTGGGATGTGAGTATTGTTATCCTGCTGTGGCTGTGAACCATTTTAATTCTTTTTTAAATGATGAAAAGTTAAACAGCCATGAAAATGATAACTGTTCAGATAATCGAAATAAATCCTGGCCTTTTGTTCCAGGTGAATATTATGCTTTTTGTGAAGGAAGCGGCTGCCCTGTTGCAGTTTCCACACTTTCAGATGCCGAACTTGCTGAAAAACTTGCCTTACGAAAACCTGCGAAACTTTGTATTGTGGGTAAAACGGAAACGGAAAATATCGGTGTGGAAAAGGTAGTTAAAAATATAATAACGAATCCTACAATCCGTTTCCTGCTCTTGGCAGGCAAAGAAAGCAGAGGACATCAAAGCGGCAGGCATCTGTATTGTTTATGGAAAAATGGCGT
>Ga0247721_100039_pt1 | contig 78809 bp, 69 predicted proteins | sample MSEWel2017_08_16_FD_189089 | JGI IMG/M metagenome (GOLD analysis project Ga0247721, IMG submission 189089) | Subsurface sediment microbial communities from gas well in West Virginia, United States - MSEEL Well Study Marcellus 3H_2017_08_16 | ecosystem: Environmental > Terrestrial > Deep...
TGAGATGTTTTATAATAGCAAAAGATTACATTCGTATTTGGGATATATTAGCCCAAGGCAGTTTGAAGAAAATAACAGAATGAAAAAAGTTGCTTAAAAAATTGTACATTTTTACTTGACCACGTCAGGAACTATCTTGTAAGGGGTTGGCGGAACTATTTTTACATTAAAGGCATGGATAAGAGGATATTTTATAGATTAGACTATTTCATGACAGGGAGATTTTACAGATGGTCTAAGAGATTAAGCCAGCGCAGCAGCAAAATACTGACACCCAGTGTTTATGGAGTACTTAAGTGTAGAGGCTTAGAGTTTTTCAGTGCTGTTACGGGTTAAACTCTGAAGGTTTTTGAAAGAGCAAGTAAAAGAAAGCCGTATGAGGGAAAACCTCATGTACGGAATTGATGAGGGGGCTTTGGATAAGCATAGCGAAGCCAGAGACCTACTCTACTTATAAACTTAAAATACTTCAAATACCTCTAACCACCTTTCCTTCACGCATTACGCATCACGGATTACGTATACAAATGCGAAAATTTTGGAAGGTTGGCAAACGCTGTGGACAGTTTAAATTTATACTGTTATAAATAATCTTAAAATTGTATAGGAGCAAATATGAAAGACTGGAAAAGTGCTTACAGCAGTGAAACTGTATGTTTTTGCAAAGATGTGACTAAGGAAGAGATAGTTGAAGCTTTAAAAAGCGGCTGCAACAGTTTGAAGGAAATTCAGGAATCGACAAATGCCTGTACCGGCAATGAATGTGAAAAGCTGAACCCTGAAGGCAGATGCTGTTCAATAGATATTCAGGAGCTGATCAGAATTTACGGCACCGGGGGTTCTGGAGAGGGCAGCTGCTGTTCCTGCTGCCGTGGTTAACTGTTTTTATCAAAGTATTTATCGATAAATGAGTGGTCGTATAATCCGAGAGCTTCTCTCTGCTCTTTATATTCATCGATAAATTTATTTTCCAGTTTTTGCAGCTTTTGGTATTGGTCCTTGTGGTTTTGAATATCCGTTTGAAGTTTTTCCTGCAGTTTTTTTAATATTTTCTTTTTTTTTCTTTTTACTTTACCTTCCAATTTTGAATTGATTTCGGAAAGAATTTTTTCTTTTCGATCGATTAATCTTTTTTCCTTTTTTATATATTCACGGGTCAGCTCAATTTTATTCCCGTACATAGAAAGTGTATCTGCTTTCATTTTGTTGATTTCGGTTTCCAGTTGTGATAAGTCCATATTAAATTTATACCATGAGGGGATGTGGAGTTGCAATTAACAATTTATAAACTGTATACAAAACTGGAAGATTATTACGGTAAAACAAACTGGTGGCCTGCCGAGGGTGTTTTTGAAATTATTGTGGGGGCTGTGCTCACTCAGAATACAAACTGGCTGAATGTTGAAAAAGCATTAAACAATCTCAAAAGCAACCGTATGCTGGATTATGCTAAAATTCTTGAAGAAAAAGAAGATCGGGTGAAAAAATTGATAAGACCTGCCGGATTTTATAATCAGAAATACTCCACACTTCTAAGGATTTGCCGTTTTATAAAAGAGGAGCTTGATGGAGACTTTGCATTGCTAAAAAGAATGAGTACTTCAAATTTGAGGGATAAACTATTAAATATCAAAGGTATAGGTAAGGAGACTGCTGATTCCATTTTGCTGTACTGTGGTTATCATCCTGTGTTTGTCATTGATGCGTATACAAAAAGGGTTGTGAACCGTCTTGGTATTTCACAAGAGAGTGATTACGATAAGCTCCAGCATATTTTTGAGAATGCTTTGCCGGCAGATGTACATTTGTATGCTGAATATCACGGCTTGATTGTGGAGCATGCAAAAAAATTCTGCAGAAAAAAACCGGTTTGCAAAGAGTGTTTTTTGGCATATATTTGTGAGTACAAAACGGAAGAGAAGGCCGGATGACCGCTGAGCACATGATCCCAGTATTATGTGTTTGGAGGAAAGTCCGGGCACCGCAGAGCAGGATGGTCGGTAACGCCGACCCGTCGTGAGGCGGGGAAAGTGCCGCAGAAAATATACCGCCGAGTATTTAATTTTTGTGTTAAATGCTCAGGTAAGGGTGAAATGGTGGTGTAAGAGACCACCGGTCATCTGGTGACAGATGACGCATGGTAAACCCCATCCGGTGCAAGGCCAAATAGGTGAGCGTTTGAGGGCTGCTCGTCCGAGGCTCACGGGTAGGCTGCTAGAGTCGGCCGGCAACGGTCGTCCCAGAGAAATGGTCATCACCGACAGAACCCGGCTTACAGGTCTTCTCTTCCGTATAAATAATTATCTCGCAATTATTGAAGAATTATCTAACTTTTGAAGTCTTGAGATTATTTTCGGGTGATAAGATTTATCCTTATCAAATAGCAGGTATTGTTTTGTTTCTCTCATTTTTTCATCAGGGATTTCTATAAATTTACCTTCGGCTTCAGCGTAAATATTATTATTTTTATCAGTTATATAGCCTTTGGTGATGGCGAACATTCTTTTTTCCGAAAGAAATTCTGTTTTTAATAGATAGGGAGTGTTGGTATTAAGGGCTTTTCTGAATTTAACATTGAGATCCCTTGTGAAATAAAGGTTGTGCCCTTTGCCGAAAACAAATGCGTTCCAGCCCATAGTTTCATCCAGAAGGGCGGAAACTATGCCACCGTGGACAATATCTTTAAAGCTGTTGAAGCCGTCCGGAATAAGAATATCCGAACAAACGGAATTTTCGTAAACATAAAACATATGTTTCAAACCTACGGGGTTTTCTGAACCGCATATAAAACATCTAGTTGAATGCGGCAGGTATAGCTTTTCACTCATAGACTATCTTTTAACACATAATTTGTAATTAGAAAATATTTTTTGGAGAAATTCTGAGATCGATTAATTTTGACAGTTTCAAACATAAAAAAAGCCGGCTCCCTTGGCCGGCAATCTCCATATATTTTAAGGAGGGGGAGGAGGGTCTTGCTAATTCTTTATATTAATGGCTAATATAGCAAAAGCAAATAACTTGTCAATGAATTTTTTCCTGGTGCCCTTTTATTTTTTGCAATAGCGGTACGTTATTATAGTGTAATGGGGAGGTAGTTAGATCGAGAGAGGGGGAATGGAGAAGTAGTAAATTGTTGAGTAGTGGCCAAGGGCTAAGTGTTAAGTGTTAAGTGTTAAGTACTAAGTACTTCTGTTTAATGTAAAAATTCACATATTCGGAGGAAGAGTTGATAGGATTGAACATTGAACGTTGAACATATCACATCACCCATTTCTCATCACGCATTACGCATTACGGTCTTTACGCATCACGGTTTTATTTTGGCAAAAGCTTTTATCTTTTAAGCATCATATTTTTGTGTTATTTATATATTGAGGTGTAAATTGATGAATACCAGAAAAAGTTTTAATGAAAAAAAGTTTGTAAACCGATTTATGGAGAAAATAGAGAAATCTATTAATAATGAAGAATTTGACAAGGCGGAAGTTTCAATTAAGCGTGCCCTTAAAAATGCAGCTTACGATGTGTCATCGAAGTCTCTTTTGTACAGTTATCTCGGAAAGATTAACTTTTTAAAAGGTAAATTTGATACTTCAAAAAGATTCTTAAATTCCGCCTTGCGGCTCAATTCACATAATGAAGATGCGATTTTTTATCTGAGTAATTTATATATGTCTGAGCAGGATGTGCACAAAGCTTTAGCATATATCGAAAAAAATCTCAGCATATCCCCGGGTAAATTCAGCTATCTGATTCAGAGAGCCTGGTGCCTGATACTCCTTGACAGATACGATGAGGCAGAAAATATATACCACAAACTCCAGAGTTTTAGAGGTATCGATCCGCAGGGATTTATTGATTTAGGAATGGCTTACATACTTAAGGGTGAGTTTAGAGATGCCAAAAAAGTCATTTTTAATGCGCTTACCAACTTCCCTGAAAATATTTTTGTTGAAAGCGCATTTTATGAAATGCGTGAAATTGAGGAAAATCTGTACTTTTACAGGAAAGAACTGTTTTTCAAAAAGCTTCGGTTGATTCCCTACAGACAAAAAATATATTCTTCTGCGCTCAGAAAAACAGTTGAAGGAATGACTTTGCGCGGGTATTTTCAATTTGAGATTGAGAAAGCTTCCGATTTTATTGTCATGCTTAGTTCTAAAGGGCTGGAAGTGAGTAAAGCTGAAGGACTTGCTGCTGCTGTGGAATATTTTATTTCCGACTTTATCGGAGAAAGTGAGTCTATTAAAAAAGTTATTGTTAATTATTACAATACAACCCTTTATCAGTTAAAGAAAAACCTTGATTTGATACGCACTGAAGCCTCAAAAGAGCTTGAGGAACTGAACAATGAGCTGATGTCTTACTATGAGCTTAATATCGACTATTTTTTTGATAATACAGATCCGGAGGGGGATGATGAATAAAGTGAAAAATATCGGAGGACTTTTGCTGGACTACAAAATGATTACTGAAGAAGATTTGAATGAAGCTTTGGAGTTCCAGAGAGAAAAAGGTGTTAAACTCGGGCAGGCTCTCGTTCAGATGGGAAAGGTCGAACAGAATGAAATAGATTATATACTCAGCAGGCAGGTGGATGAGCCTTTTATTATACTTGATGATGTAAATATAGACACTTCTCTTATCCGCAAGTACAGCAGTGAATTACTGATTAATAACCGTATTCTGCCTATATATGAGAGCGATGAATCTATTACTATTGTCACCGATGACCCCTTTAATTTAAAAGCTTTTGAGAAGATGAGGGAAATTACTAAAAAAAGTATTAATTTAACCGTTTCGCACGGTGAAAAAATTGAACGAATATTAAAATCGGTCCTCTCAGAAGGTAACAAAAATAAACTTGTTAACATATTAAACAATCTCATAAAGGATATTTCGGGTACTTCTTTCTACAGGCTGGATTTTTACAGTCATTCCGATGTTTTGGAGATAAATATATTCGGATTTAATATATTACAGAATTACACTGTTTTGAAGGAAACGTACAGTGAGTATCAGATAATGCAGGCACTTGATGATATGGATATTCATTATTTTTACAGTCAATATCATTCGGAAAACGGTTTTCTCTTCCAGATTTATCCTCTGATATCCGAATCAGTAAAGATTGAAACCCCGGTTGTTTTAGGAAAGTTCGGTCTTGAAAAAACAGTGGGAGCGGCTTTTGCAGATTTAGATTTTCACGGTTCAGAAATGATTTTCAGGAGTGATTCTCCTGTAAAAGGATATCTGTATTATTCTTTCAACTCCTTTTCCTATTATGAGAATGCTGTGAATATTATAGATAATGTACCGGAAAAAGCTGCGGATGAGTCTGAAAAAATTCTTTATACAGGCTATTTTCCTTCAAAATGCGGTTCGTGCGGCGGGGAAGGGTGCACTAAATGCAGTGGTTACGGTTATTGTTTTGAAAAATTAAATGACAACATAAAGATTTCTGATGTTTATGCAAATTTCAACAAATAAAATGTTTACAGGGGTTTTGCATGGCTAAGATAGATGCTTTTTTCAAATATATGATTGAAAATGATATAAGTGATCTCCATCTAAGTTCCGGATGCAAACCGATGGTCAGGAAACATGGAGAGCTGGAAGAGGTTAAATACAAGCAATTGAACGACGAGATTTTAAGACCACTTCTTTTTGAAATAATTACAGAAGAGCAGAAAGAGAAGTTTGAAAAAACTAAAGATTTGGATTTTGCTTATGAGATACCCGGAAAAGCACGTTTCAGAGCGAATTATTTTATGCAGAAAAGGGGAATATGCGCTGTTTTCAGACTTATCCCCAGTAAAATTCTTACTGCTGACGATCTCGGTTTGCCAGAGCAGGTATTAAAATTTGCAAAACTTTCAAGGGGGCTTGTGCTGGTTACCGGCCCAACAGGCAGCGGTAAATCAACAACACTGGCAGCCATTATAGATTATATAAACAAATCCAGAAAAGAGCATATCCTTACAATAGAAGACCCGGTGGAATTTGTACACCACAGCCAGTGGTGTTTGATCAATCACAGAGAAGTGGAAACACACACCGAATCATTTTCTGCAGCTTTAAGAGCTGCTCTCAGGGAGGATCCCGATGTTATACTTGTGGGGGAACTCAGAGACCTTGAAACGATTGAATTGGCGATAACAGCCGCTGAAACCGGACATTTGGTTTTCGGAACATTGCATACGAACTCGGCTGCAAAAACTGTTGACAGGATTATTGACGCATTTCCATCAGGGCAACAGGCTCAGATAAGAGCAATGCTGTCTGAATCCCTGAAAGGTGTTATTGCACAACAGCTGCTGAAAAAAGCGGACGGGAAAGGCCGTGTGGCTGCCCTTGAGTTGCTGATTGCCAACAGTGCCATTGCAAATCTTATCAGAGAAGGCAAAACATTTCAGATTCCTTCGATGATTCAAACCGGCAAGGGGGAGGGTATGCAACTGATGGATCAGGCTATTATGGAATTTTTGATGAATAAAACAATAACTCCTCAGGAAGCTTACGTTAAGTCAAATGATAAAAAATCTTTCGAACGTTTTATGGATAAATAGTTAAATGGACGGACTGACATTAAGAAAACTTAAATATGTTTTTGATGAAAAGATCCTGTATACTGTAATAAACAGTGCAACTGTATCTGAAGATACTTTAATTTTACATCTTTTTGATGATAAAAATTCCAGTCGTTTTGATTTTAAAGCGGGGTTAAACATTAAAGGTATATTCAGAACAGGACGGTTTGAAAAGCTTGGAAAAGCCTCAGCGCTGGAAATACTGAACGGTGCCCGGATTACGGACATAAAGCAGAGAAGTTACGACAGAATCCTGATTTTCTATGCAGCCAAAAGACGCCCAAGCGGCAAAAAAGTGATATACAAAATTGTTTATGAGCTTGCCGGAAACAATTTCAATATATTTCTTATTTCAGACAATGAAAAGATTGTTTTTAAATTAAATGACAACAATATAGACCCTGAAAGGGAGATTGAAACGGGGCACGTTTACAAATATTTCAAACTTAACAAGCGCTACGATCTGGACAGTGCTTACAAATTGACGCCAAAAGATTTGAATTTTAATAATCTTATAGGCTTTTATCCGAAAACTGCAGAATATGTTGAAAAAATTTTTAATCGTTTTGAAAAAGTGCCGTTTGCAATTGAATATCTTAAGGAAGAATTAGCTGACAAAACATTTTACACGGATGATAAGGGGAAAATCTATCCTTTTAAAATCAATGATAACCTTAAAGAGATAACATTTGAGGAATTTGACTCTATATCAGAACGAAAAGATGAGAATGATTACAATTTAGTGTGCAACAGGCTTATCAAGTATTACAAAAAAAGAATCAAAAAAGATAAAAAACTTGTGGAAAAATTAAAAGCTGATCTCGCCAATGCAAAAGAATTTCATCAGTTAAGGTATGAAGCGGATCTGATAACAAATAACCTTCATATCTTAAAAAATGGTGAAGGGGAATACGAGCTTACCGATTATACTGAGGATGGTATAAAAAAGGTTAGTTATTCCATCCAAAGGAGCGAAAGACCAGAAGAAAAAGCGGAAAAACTTTATGAAAAAAGCAGAAAACTTGAAAGATCCGTTGGGAAAATCCGTAAACGAATCAATGAAATACAAAATCGCATTTTTTGGTATGAGGAAAAGCTTTTTTATCTGGAAGATGACTCAATCAAACCCGATGAAAGGGAGCTTTTTAAAGAGTACAGCGAAATTTTTGGTTCATACGAAGTTAAAAAAACAAAAACAAAAGAGGTAAAACGTATATATCATATCAAATTAGAAGAGGCTGATCTGTACCTTGGGAAGAACAGCCGCGGTAATCATGAGCTGGTTTTCGATTTTGCTTCCTCCGGGGATATGTGGCTGCATGCACAGGGGCTGCCTTCTTCACATGCGATTATAAGAAAAAATGAGCCTTACACTGAAGAGGAAATTGAGACAGCGGCAAGGTGTGTGGCTTATCTCAGTAAAGCCAGGCTGGATTCAAAGGTGAATGTTGATTATACGCTGAAAAAATATGTAAAAAAACCCAAACATACTCCGGAAGGTTTTGTGATTTATGACAAGTTTAAAACGGTTACAGTGGCTCCTGTGAAGAGCGAAGAGTTTCGCAGGTTAACCAAAAGTGAGTAATTCAGAAATACTGTGATATGTGATTGTTGTGTTCAGCAATGTCTGTCGCCGGGCGAGAAATGACCATAAACGTCATCGCGAGGGCGGCCTGTGTTGATCCCATGTCCCGTAGGGGAGATTGCTTCGTCTCCGCCCCCGTCCACCGATGGGCGTGGCGAGACGGATCCTCGCAATGACGGGTTTATGACGTCAGTACGAGGGACGAAGTCCCGAAGTAATCTCATGTTTCTTATGAGAGATTGCTTTGGCATATATATTCGCCCCAGGCGAATGCTAGACGGAAAAACATTGCGTAACTTGAAAAATAAACTATCAGCAGTAAAAATCTTCTATTATCTTTAATGATTCTTCTTCCTTATTGGTCGAGTACAGCCGGCTTCTGAAGTGGGATGCCCCTGTACAGTTTTTGGAGAAGAAAACGGCATATTTTTTCAAGAGATTTATATAGTGAGCTCCTTTTTCTTCCGATTCAAAATCTTTAAGCTGCATCAAGAGGTTAAAAAGCTCTGCTTTGTTGAGAAAATTTTCCGGGGACTTATTTTCCCTTATCGCCTGAAAAATCCAAGGGGTTTTCATAATAGCTCTTCCTATCATTACTCCTGATACGCCGGTTTTCATCATACGTTCATATCCGCCGGCATCAAAAACATTGCCGTTTCCGATTACAGGTATTTTTACCGATTGGACAGCAGCCTCCAAAGCGGTGTAATCCACTGCTCCTGCAAACAATTCCGATTTTGTCCTGGCGTGAATGCAGACGGCATCCACACCTTCATTTTCCGCTATCTTTATCAGTTCCTTAAAGACCAGATTCCGTCTGTCCCAGCCCAGGCGTATTTTGACGGTCAGATTTTTCTCTGTCGCCTTCCGTACTTCTCTGATAATCCGTTCAGCCTGTTTCATGTCTTTCAGGAGATTTGAGCCTCCTCCGGTTTTTAATACTTTTTTCACAGGGCAGCCCATGTTTATATCAAAACCGTAGGGATCTGAAATTTGTTCCGTTATTTTTACAGAATCGTAAAATGAGTTTTCATTGAAGCCGAAAAGCTGTACAATTATGGGATTATCTTTTGAAGTTAGCTTTATATAATCGACCGTTTTATCAATTTGCCTTTTAAGCCCCTCCACTGATACCATTTCTGTGTAAATAAGACCATTCGTAAATTTTCTCAAAATCTTACGGAAACTTCTGTTTGTTATTCCTGCCATTGGAGCTGCAACGAGGGGTTCTTCTTTCAGTAAGGTTTTCAAATCAGATGATTGTATTAATGCTGCTTTCATTGTCTCTGGCAGTTCCTTTTATATCAAGAAATTTTCTTAAACGCATAAATTTGTATGCGGCATAGGCTATCATATCCCCGTTATCGGTACAAAGATATTTTGACGGGAAATAAATATTACAGGAGCCTTTGAAATATTCGTGAAATTTATCCCGGAGATATCCGTTACAGGCAACGCCGCCGGAAATAACAAGTTTATCAGATTTAAAATGTTTTAAGGCTTTCTGAGATTTATTTATTAGTGTTTCTACCAGTGTATCCTGAAACGATGCGGCTATGTCGGCATTTGTGATATTTTCTTTATTGCCGTTTAAACAGTTTAAGACAGCCGTCTTTAGGCCGCTGAAGCTCATGTTGTATTGAGCTTTCATTGCAACCGGAAAATTCACAGCATCCGGATTGCCGTTTTGAGAAAGATTTTCGATAGCCGGGCCTCCGGGGTAGGGTAGCCCCATCATTTTTGCAACCTTGTCAAAAGCTTCTCCTGCAGCATCGTCCACTGTGTGTGAAAACAGACGGAAATTATATGACTTGTCCACCTGATAAATATGTGAATGTCCTCCGGAAATTATAAGTCCTGTGTAGGGAGGTGTTAATTCCGGGTGTGTGAGCTCGGCGGAAATCAGATGTGCTGCAAGGTGATTAACGGGAATCAATGGAACTTTTAGGGAGTAGGAAAGACCTTTGGCAAAAGAAACCCCGACAAAAAGTGCACCTATAAGGCCGGGCGCTCTCGTTACACCCACTGCGTCGATTTTATTAACAGAAATTGAGGCCTTTTCAAGTGCTTCGTAGAAGACTGTTTCCATTTTAAGAGCATGATTTCTCGAGGCAATTTCCGGCACTACACCGCCGTAACGGGAATGTATATCAATCTGTGAAGATATTATGCTGGATTTTATGCCTTTATAAGAGTCGTAAACGGCTACCGAGGTTTCATCACATGATGTTTCAATTCCCAGGAAAATCACTGCTGTATAACCTTCTGTATGGGAACTATTTTAACCCCCATTTGCTCTATCTCGGGTAGAAATTTGATTAAAGCGTTTACCGTCTTGGGTCTGAGGTGTCCGATAACTATTAAGTCATTTTGTTTAATTGCAAGTTCGGCGCTTTCTATAAGTTTATTTTTTATATATTTCAGGTCTCCGCTGTTATCTATGAATTTATCACTGATGCCGCAGTTCATTTTCATTTCTTTACATATATTGTAAGCTACGGTATCAGCTGAAGTGTGACTGTCCACAAAGGTATTTGTATATTTGTTTATGTATTTCAGAGATTCTCTCATTTTCAGTCTGTTTTCTGTAAGTGCCGATCCCATATGATTGTTCACTCCGTCTATTTTGCCTAATTCTTCAACATTTTTGTCTACCAGTATCTTGATCAGTGTTTCTGGTGTATTCAAAAGAATGGCACCTTTCCCGGGCTCTGTATCCGGATATGATTTCGGCTGCATAGGCTGATGAAGAAAGACAGTCTTATTATGTTTTCTGGCTATTTCCGCCGTTTCACGATCATAAGGTGTATAAGGGATAATGGAAATTGTCAGCGGATAATTTATAGATGCAGCTTTTTCAGCCAGATCTAAATTATAACCTGAATCATCCAAAATTATTGCCATATTTGCTTTATAATTAATATTTCTGCCATTAATATCGTCTTTATCTGTATAACTTTCTTTTACCGGTGTGGTTTTTAAATTGAAGGTAATATTTAATCCGGGCTTATGGAAAAATAAAGCATTATCTTCCCTGAAATCAAAGTTGTTTTTGGTGAAAAAATTTATCAAAGAGTTCTTTAAAGAACTCTGCTCATATTCGCTGAGCTGAATTGTATATTCAATATAATCAGCATTGTCCGTTTTCCTAATATTTTTGTTTACAACCCTTTCTTTACTTATTTCGTGGTCGTACAAAAAAAGTTTGATTTTTTTATCAATTTCGGTGGGAGACTGGGCTTTTAATGTTGCTTCCTGATTACCGGAATATTCCGTTTGAAGTTTTTGCAGCCTTATATTGATAATAGATGCAGTAATAATACCGATCATTATCAAAAAAATCCCCCCCACTATTACCACAGGGGGGATTTTAAATCCGCTCTTTTTTTTGCATCTGTTCTGTGAATTTCTTTTTTTACTTGGCTGCTTTTTCCTGGCCATAAATTATCAATCCTTTTAACATATCGACGGCAAATTTTAACTGCAGGTCATTTTCAAGTGTTTTGTTATCTGAAATAGTTGAGTTGTCACTGCTGTTGTCTATGCTTCTATTTATTTCACTGGGCAGATGGTTCTGCAGATCACTTTCTTTTAAAATCGGGTGTCCGTTTTCATAATTTACAGTACCCTGTTTTACCATAATATCAGGCTTTATACCTACATTTTGTATAGATCTGCCTCTGGGTGTGTAATATCTTGCTGTGGTTATTTTTATTGCAGAATTATTTCCCATCGGTATTATCGTTTGTACAGAAGCTTTTCCAAAAGAAGTCTGACCTATAACTAAGGCACGTTTATAATCCTGAAGTGCTCCTGATACAATTTCCGAGGCAGAAGCACTACCTTCGTTTATAAGTACGACCATTGGGATTTTTTCCGCATTGGTATCAGTATCTTTTGTTTTTAGGTGCTTTTCGGTTCCGTCTCTATCTTTGGTATAGACTACAGTTTTATCTTCAGGAAGGAAGATGCTTGAAACACGCACTGCTTCTGATAAAAGTCCTCCCGGGTTGTTTCGCAAATCCAGTATCAGGCCTTCAATATTTTGTTTTTCCAGCTCTTTTAATGCTTTTGAAGTTTCTTTTGAGGCCTCCTGTTTGAACTGTGTCAATCTTAGATACCCCAGATTGTTGATGACTTTTGATTTAACGGCTTTTATAGTTATGACATCGCGGGTTATTGTTACGTCAAAAGGTTTATTTTTGCCCTCGCGAAAGATTGTAATGGTAACTTTTGTTCCAGGTTTACCTCTTAATTTGTCAACGGCTTGTTCAAGTGATATTTTTGTCGTTGGCTTGCCTTCGATTTTTATTATTTTGTCACCGGCTTTTAGCCCCGCTTTATCAGCAGGTGTATCCTCAATAGGGGAAATGATGGTCAGTATGTTATCTTTTAAACTTATTGTTATACCCAGGCCGCCGAATTCGCCTTTAGTTTCCACTTTGAATTCTTTGAACATATCAGGTGTAAGGTATGAAGAATGCGGATCCAACTCAGACAACATGCCTTTTACAGCACCCTGAATGAGGGTTTCCATTTTTACATCTTCAACGTAATTTTTCTCAATAATATTAATGGCATCAGTAATCGTTTCAAGATTCTGATATCTGCTTTCTCCTTTTGCTGCATAAACATCGGTTATTTTAACCGTAAAAGTCGCAAAGACTGATGCTGTAATTATTACAAAAGCAAATAGTACCGGAATCAGTTTCTTTTTATTATTCATCAATACCTCCTGATTTTTTAAGCCATAAAGACGGGTTTACAGCTTCATTTTGTTTTCTTACCTCAAAATAGAGTGTAGATTTTTTATTTCCAGAGTTAATGTTAATTGAACCTATCTGTTCCCCTCCTAATACCTCCTGACCTGTGCTTACATATATTTTGTCAAGATTTGCGTAGAGAGTATAATAATTTTTGTCGTGTTTTACAATGATTATATTTCCATAACCCCTTATCCAGTCTACATATTTAACAGTACCGTCAAAAACTGATTTCACCGTTTCAGATTCCACTGCAATTTTAATCCCTTTATTGAAAACTTTTCCTCTGAAACCTTCAACCTCTTTAGGTCCGAAATCCTCTAATATTTTTCCTGAAACAGGCCATGGTAGTTTACCTTTTGCTTCAGCGAAACCGCTTTCGGAATTGCTGCTGTTGTTGCTTTCATTTTTTTCTAGTTTTTCAACTTTTTCCTGCAGTGCGTTACGTTTTTCGTTCAGAATTTTTATATACTCTTTTTTACTTTTTTTGTCTTCTTTGAGAAGTGCAAGAGTCTGTCTATGTTTAATTTTCTGGTTTGAAAGGTCTTCGGACACATTTTTTTTCATTGTATAAATTTTTTTCAGGTTTGATACCGCATCATCATATTTAGCCTTAAGATCTCTGATCTTTTCTGTTGCCTTTTTCAGTTCTTTTATTTCACTGAGGAGCTTGCTGTTAATTTTTTCAAGAATTTCCATATTTTTGATGGTGTTATGATATGTTTGTGAGAACATAAGCAGTTTGAGTTTGGTATAGCCTTTGTTATCGATTATATAAGTGTTACTTCTTTTTAAACGGGATTTAAGACGGTCTATTTTTTTTTCAGTCTTTCTTATCTCGATGTTTAATTCATTTTTGTTTTTTTTGAGTTTCGACATTCTCTCATTAAGCTTTTCAAGGACTTCTTCGTTATAGGCAATTTTATTTTCGATGTGTCTGACCTGCCTTAATATTTTTTCTCTTGTGTTTTCAATTGTTTTTAGCTCTTTTTCTTCTTTATTAATTTCATTCTTTAACTTTTTCAAATATTTGTTTGCTGAAGTTATGTCATTTATCGAAACAGCCAGACTCAAAAGCGGAACAATTACAAACAGAACGACTGCAATTATTCTACTCATTTATAGCACCCATATTGTTCAGAAAAGTTTTGACACTTATAAGTCCGGCCAGGACTGACACACAGAGCAAAGCTGTGAAGATTATCAGCAACATAATGCCATTTGGCAGCTGTATAAGATAGATGCCAATGTTATGTAACAATTTTTCATTAAGAAGAAAAAAAGCTCCGAAAGAGAGGCCGGTAGCCACTAAATAACTGATTGTGGATTCAATTATAACGGAAATTAATATGGGGACTATAATAAAAGTCCTGGAGGCACCAACCAGACTGTAGATTTTAATTTCGTCTATATATCTGTAAAGATTTATTTTTATAGTGTTATAGAGTATAGTTGACAGAGCGGCGGCAAGAAGAGCAGTTAATATAAGAATAAAAAATTTCATGCTGTAGTTAAGTGTTGTAAAATTTACAATCCATTTTTCTCCGTAAGAGGCCACATCAACGATTTCATAATCATTAAGCGTTTGCTCCAATTCTCTTATATTGTTAAGGCTTCTGTATTCTTTCTTGATTTTTGCTTCTATGAAATGAGGAAAAAATTCTGCAGGTATGTTATTTAAATAACTTATGTTATTTGTGCTTTTGCGTAAATATTTAAGTGTTTCGGTGGGGGAATAATATTCCACTTCTTTTATTGTTTGCAGGTTCCGTATCTTTTTCATGAATTCGTCTATTTCTTTTGTGTCTTCGGTTTTCAAATAAAGCCTGATGGACTGGATATTGGTTAATTCAGAAAAGAAATTATCAAGAGATACACTCATAGTAAAGAAGATATGAAATACAAATAGGATAGTGGTAGTTGTAAGAATAGAGGCAAGGTTGAGAGAGAGGTTAGTAGAAAAGAAATTTAATCCTCTTTTAATTAGAAATAAAAACTTTGTCATTGATTATGCGTATCCTTAATTATTTTTCCATTTTTGAGCTCTATAACCCGAGCATCTTTATATCTGTTTAAAACATTAGGGTCGTGAGTTGCTACAATTACTGTTGTGCCGGCTTTTGCTGTGTCATGAAGCAGATCTATTATGTCTTCAGCTTTTGCCTGGTCAAGGTTACCTGTGGGCTCGTCTGCTAAAATAATAGCGGGATTGTTGATTAATGCTCTGGCAATTGCAACTCTTTGTTTTTCTCCGCCCGAAAGTTTTCTGACAGGAGTGCTTCTGCGGCTGTAAATTCCAAGTCTCCTCAATAAAGGCAGAATTCTGTTTTCCATGTTGTTTCTTTCCAGATAAAACACTTCCAGTGCAAGTTTGACATTTTCGTAAACGGATTTGTTTTCAAGCAGTTTGAAATCCTGGAAAATCACGCCTATGTTACGTCTTAAAAAGGGTGTACTTTTTTTTGTGATATTTGAAATATCTTTGTTGGATATGAGAACTATCCCTCGGGAAGGCAGAATATCCGCGTAAAAAAGTCTCAACAATGTTGTTTTTCCGGCACCGCTTTCTCCGGTTATATAGACAAATTCACCTTTCGGGATTTTAAACGAAACATTGTCCAGTGCTTTTTTTTCACCAAGAAAAGCCACGCTGAGATTATAAACTTTTATCATCAACTAAAATTTACCACATTTCACTAAATCTTCAACTTCTTTATGTTGTTTTACAGAACTATTATAATTTTCAAAAAGATTTTTTCGGGAAATAAGAATTTTGCCCCCATCGAAAACCTGTGTGATTATATTTCCTCTGATAATTTCCGTTTGGACATGGTAAATTTTACCGTTATATTTGATGTTTGTATTAAAGTTACCTGTCACCATATAAATCCAATATCTTTTTATTGTTTAAGTAATTTACTTTTTCTGGATTATCGATTTCTTCAAATTTATTGTACATTTCTACCAGTATCTCGAACGCCTGTTCAACATTTGTACCGCGTTTAAAAAATCGATAAATTTTCTCCTGTCAGAGCTGACCGATACAGAATAAATATCATTTAGTGAGTTTTTTAGCATATACAGTGTCAGGCGGGAATCTTCAATTATGTGCAGATGGTTGTTATTCAACTGAGAAATACCTCATATAATTTTTATGATTAAGATTCATTTCTCCTATATCAACTTTTCCTTTCTCATAGGTAAGATTGTTTATTTCTTTTAATTGTTCATAATAAATTTTTTCGGATATTTTTTCACCTTCCAGAGGAAAAGTAAAGATTTTCGTGGAAATAAGGTTGGAAATATTAATGGTCAGAACGGTTAATATCACTATAAAAAGCAGCCCTAATCCTAACACTTGAATAGTTTTCAGGCTGAGAAGGGGAGCTTTTAATTTTTCAGACTGAGCTGGAGCAATTTGTTTTTCTTTTATCAAAAGATAGATAACTTTCAAAACAAAATGCTCGGGCAGTATTGTCTGCTCTATGATATCGGCGACAGAGTTTGAGCCGTTAATTTTATTATATACCAGATAGGAGTCGTTATTCAGCTTGATAGTTTTATCTGCAATAATAACCGGTTCTTCGTTTGATATGTTATTATCCACTACTATCTTTTTGTTTGTATCAATTTTATAGTATTTTACCAAAAAACTGGAGATTTTTTTCTTATAAACATTCAGTTCATCTATATCTTTTAATACATCAAGAAGAATGTTGTTAATATCCAGAAGTTTGTTCTCATCTTCGTTATATTCCACCATTGTTTGTTCAAAGTTATACTGACCGGATTCGATTGAAAGTACCTTGGCAAAGTTTTCTTTGGTAATTTCTGTCAGAATATTTTTCAATTCATCATTAGAGAGAATTCCCTCATTCACAAGCAGTTTTCCAAATCTTATGGGAAGTTTTCTCTGTTGGGTTAGAAGATCATTCAACCGATCTTTTGTAATAACATCTCTGGAAGTCAGATAGTTGCCTATTTTAGTCATAAAGTCGTCGGAATCGCTTTTGACTTCCACCAACATTCCGTCTTTTATAAAAATTTTTATGTGCTGCGATTCGGTTGTAATATGAAGTATACCGCTTTTAGATGTTTGACTGAGCAGCTGTAGAATATCAACAAGACTGAATTCTTTTATCGATCCTTTAAGAGCCATAATTTCTCCTGATAAACAGAAAACTCAGCAGGTAAACTGCTATAAAAATTATAAATAATACTATTATTCCCGGCATTACAGCATACTGAATTCCTAAGTTAAAAGGCCATATAAATATATTAAACTTGAAAAGCAGTATGAAGATGATTTTTGAGAATATCAGTGTTAATATAACTCCGAAAATCAGATACCCATTGTAAATGAGACCGCAGCCGGGCAGCAAGAGTGTCAGGAAAAAGCTGAGAGTTTCGCGAAAGGACTTGTATTTTTCGGCTTGAATTTTTTTCTTAACCATTACTGAAGGATCAGCTGTGGAGTACCTGCTGTTAATGTTTCTGCATAATGAACACGTTGATTCGTTTAAGTGACCTTCGTCACAGATACGACAGAATGTTTTCCCGCAGCTTTCGCATTTAACAATTCTACGGCGGCTGAATGCAAAATGCAGAATAATAGCAAACAGAAGTAAAAGTGCGTAAATTGTTGAAGAAAACCAGTTGAAGGAATAGATTGGTTTTAATTGAACAGTATCTTTGTAGTAGGGAAAGAAAGAAGTTCTGCCCAGTTTGAGCTGATTGTTTTGAAATACGTTGTAATATTTAGGGGATTTATACAGTTTTTCAATATAGTTTTCATACTGCTCGTACATAAAGTTTTGCATAAAAAAAGTGTTCATATTCATTATAATAACGGGATTATCTGAAAGGGAAAACTCGGACACAATTTTATTAAATTTCTCCGTATTTCCGTTATACAGTGCTAAAGATGCAAAATTCACTGCTTCGGTTTTATTTTCAGGGGTAAGCTGGGGAGCATTATAACTAAAAGTTTCCGGTGCTTTCAGAGCTATCATTGTTTTTAAGAGAGGGTCTTTGCTACTTTTTTCCCATATTTTTTTCATATATTGCGCACTTAGAGGTTTCAGTGCTACATCGTTATAAATTTGTTGTTCTTCATTTGTCATTATGCCGGGTTTAAAGGGGAGTACTGAAACACACAAAATAATAACTATTATGCAAAAATATCTGCCGGGCCCGGTTTCAGTAATTAAGAGAATCAGTGAAAAAACTGCAAAAACCAGCATTTTATTTAACGGGAATAGTAATAACATTGAAGTCAACAGACCGAAAAAGAGAACAAATTTGATTCCGTTAAACAGGATAGGAACATTTTTGTGAGAATGAAAAAAAATATGATTATTTTTAATAAGTAAATATATGAAAAGTATAAACACAAAAATACTTGCTATTATGGAAGCAGACTTTAAGAGTATATGGGAATTGAAAAAATTATAGTAATTGAAAAGCTTATATAAAAAGCTGTCAGAAAGAACAGTCTGAATCTTTTTGCTTTCTCCGGGGGCGAACTTGATTATCTGGTCAATGATATTGCCGTTGAGCTTATTTTTATGATTTAAAGCTATTTCTACAAGGGAATAGGCGATAACCGGGTCATCTATACCTTTATGTCGGGTAAACTCCGTGTAAAGTTTATCAATACTCCGACTGTTGAAATTGTTTTTAACATTGATTATGCCTTTTCCGATGGTTTCCGGATATTTTGAAATATCTTCATTCTGAGCCGATGCGGGAATCACAGCTGCTGAAAGTAAAAATAACAGAGAGAATATAAACACTTTATATGAATTCATCAATCCTCCTTATAAAATTTTACAATATTAATTTATTTTTGCAATAAAACTTTTGTTAATTAAAATTAAAACGTCGTTTATTGACAAATAAGTTATTATAAGTTATTATTTGTAATTACAAAATTAATATTAAAGATTAAGGTGCTGTATGGATAAAGAATTTCTGAATGCCGAAGAAGCCTCAGAGTTGCTGCAGATCAATGAGAAAAAACTTTATAAACTTGCTCACGACGGTGAGATACCTGCCACCAAAGTGACTGGCAAATGGCTTTTTCCTTTCGATGAATTGGTTAGGTTTCTGAATCTCAGTAGTCTTAAGAATCTAAAATACAGGTATAAGCTCACACCTTCTGCCGGGAAATTAATACTTATGACAGGTTCTGATGACCCGCTATTACAGCTTATTTTGGGATGGTTTAATAAAGAATATCCTGAAATGTTAATGTTTTATTCAAACGTGGGCAGTAAGAAAGGGTTGGACATTCTGAAAAATGGTTTGTCTCACATAGCGTTAAGCCATATTTACGATCCATCTGAAGATACTTATAATATTGAAGCAGTAAAAGAAATAGAAAAAAAGAATAATAATTTTGTCGTTATAAACCTGTTTGATAGAGAGCTTGGCTTTATATATAAAGATAGAAAAGCAGATTCATTTAATGAAATTGCTGATAAGAAATTAAAGTTTATCAACAGGCCTCCGAATTCCGGTACAAGGATTTTGGCAGACTATATCCTCAGCCGGGAAAATCTCAGCCCGGAAAATATCGTCGGTTATGATCAGGAAGTCAGTTCCCACCTTGAGATAGCGGAAAATATTGCCGAAGGTAAAGCTGATATTGGCATTGGTAATGCATTTTATGTTGATTTATTCGGTCTGGACTTTGACATAGTTAAAACTGAAAGTTTTGATATGATATTGGACAAAGATTTTTATTTCAGTGAGGAATATCAGCTGTTTCTGGAATTTTTGAATAAGGAAGATATCAAGTCTGCAATAGACAGTTTTAAGGGATATTCCTCGGAAAACACGGGGAAAATTAAAATATAAAACGCATTAAAGCGTTTAAGGAGGTAAAATATGAGATTTTTGTTAGCTATTTTGACAGTTTTGTTAATGACTGTAAGTGTATTTGCTGCAGAGAAAAGTCTTCTCATGGCAACCACAACGAGTACAGATAACACAGGTCTTCTCGAGTATCTTGAACCAATGTTTGAAAAGGATACCGGAATTGACTGGAAATGGACGGCAACAGGCACCGGTAAAGCTCTCGAACTAGGTAAAAACTGTGATGCCGATATTCTGCTTGTTCATGCGCCACCGGCTGAAAAGGAGTATATTAACAATGGGTACGGTGTATACAGAAAAGAGGTGATGTATAACGATTTTGTAATAGTGGGACCATCTTCTGATCCGGCGAATATCAAAGGTAAAAGTGTCGCAGAGGCACTCAAAGCTATTTATGATAAAGGGGAAATATTTGCCAGCAGAGGTGATGATTCCGGAACAAATAAAAAGGAAATTTTGCTTTGGGAATCTGCAGGTATAAACGGTTATAACAAAAAAGGCTGGTACAAAGAAACAGGTCAGGGAATGATAGCCACTCTTAATATCGCCACTGAAATTAACGGCTACACCATGACAGACCGCGGGACTTATATAAAATATCAAGATAATTATGACGGCAAAGCTCCCCTACAGATACTTGTTGAGGGTGATAAGATTCTGTTTAACCAGTACAGTCTGATTCCTGTGAATAAAGAGAGATGCCCGGATGCAAAGCTGGATTTGTCTGAAAAGTTTATCGACTGGATGACTTCGGATAAGATTCAGCAAGCTATAGCTGATTATAAACTGCTGGGTAAAAAACTTTTTATACCTAATGCGAAATAGGTAGAAAGTGTTAAGTGCTAAGTGCTAAGTTTACCCTGTTAAATGCCGTAGGCAATCAGCGGAGCTGATATTTAACAAGGGTGTTAAGTGATAAGGTATTGGCAGTAATTGATATTGTAGGTCAGTTACTGCCTTTTTTCTATATCAGCATCTTGTTTGAAATACGTTTTAATGCAGTGATTCAACTTTTTCACTTGCGCCTATTGCAAGTTATTGCGAAATACAAAATCTGAAACATTGTTTTTAGCTTACTGTCGACCGTCATAAATAACAGATAGAGGTAGGGCTGGTTGGATTATTTTTGGAATGGTATTAAAAATGCGCTTGTATTGATTGCTACTTTTGACGCACAGACGTATTCTGCCATATTTACTTCTCTCAGGGCGTCAGGTCTGTCATTGCTTGCGAGCATGATAGTCGGATTGCCCCTCGGTTTTATTCTCGGTTTTTATAATTTTAAAGGTAAAAAGATTGTTCAAAATATTGTAAATTCTCTATTATCTTTACCCACTGTAGTAGTTGGACTTTTTATTTATATGTTTATCAGCAGCAGGGGGCCTTTGGGTGATTTTCATCTACTTTTTACTATAAAAGGTATTGCTATTGGACAGTTTTTTCTGGCTGTTCCTATTGTTGTTGCACTTACAGCTTCGGCGATAGAATCTATGGATGAAAGGCTAACGGAAGAGTTGAAAAGTATGGGAGCCGGCGGATTGCAGCAGTCTTTTACTTATATTTACGAAGCAAAAGCTGCTATTTTTGCAGCAGCCGTAACTGCATTTGGCAGAGTTTTTGCAGAAGTTGGTGTTTCCATGATGCTTGGTGGTAATATCAAATGGGCTACAAGAACCATGACTACTGCAATAGCACTTGAAACCGGCAAAGGAGAGTTTGCAATGGGGATAGCACTCGGTATTGTTCTGATGAGTCTTGCCCTGATAATTAATTTTTTAAGTATGTATTTTACAGAGAAGGTTTAATGACAACTGCAGCTATTTCAGCCAAAAATATTGTAAAAAAATTTAATAAAGACTTTGTTCTCAATATTTCAGACTTCAGTTCTAATTATGGCAATATTACAGGTTTTTATGGCCCGAATGGAAGCGGCAAAACCACCTTTATGAAGATACTGGGATTAATTTTCCCACCGGATGAGGGAAGTGTATTTGTAGATGGAGTTGCTGCCTCGGGAGAAAATTTGGAAATTAGAAGGAAACTGACTTTTTTGTTCCAGGAGCCTAAGCTTTTAAGAAGAAGTGTTAGAGAAAATTTGATTTATCCATTTAAAATAAGGAAAAAAAGGATTTCTATTGATAAACTAAATGATATTATGAAAAACCTGTCACTTGATCCTGACATATTTCTCAAAAAGAAATCTTATGAGCTCTCGGGCGGGGAAAAAAAGAGGGTTTCTCTGGCACAGAAGCTTATTTACGATCCGAGTATTATTCTTCTGGATGAGCCCACAGCTAATGTTGACACTAAAAGCATAGATATTATTACAAAATTGATTTTTGAACTGCAGAAAAAAAATAAATGTATTCTTATAAGCAGTCATGATTATGAATGGCTGGCGGAAGTGGCTGATAAAATCTATTATTTGGAAAAGGGAGCTCTTTTAAAGGAAAAATTTGAGAATAATTTGGGAATGGGTTTCACGCACTTTAGTGAAGGGCTACTTAGTAAAAAAATTGGCAACGTGAATATTGTTGCAGCGTCTTCACCTGAAAATGCAGAGGAATGCGGCTATTTTATAAATCCGAATGATATTTTGATTTCTCTTAGTAAACCGGGAAATCTTTCAGCTCAGAATATTATTGAAATGAAAGTAAAACATATTGATGTGCAGGATAAAAGAGTAAAAGTTGAGCTTGAAAATGATAAGCTTAATCTTGCATCCTATATATCAAAGAAAGCCTTGGCAGATCTTGATATTCACAGAGGAAAAGATGTGTATGCTATCTTTAAAGCTTCATCAGTTAAGTGTTACAAATAGCCTAAGTTAATAATTTTTTCATTTTTTATGAAAATTGCTTATCCAAAAATTAATTCTGAATAAGCAGATTCGCATAACTTGTTAATACATAAAGAGAGATCTATAGCCTTATTTGGCAAGAGACCTCTCGGCTGTGCTCGAGGTGACAAGTATCTATGCGGGTCATCTCGAGCGGAACGTAGTGGAGTCGAGAGATCTATAGCGTTGTTTGACAAGGATATCTCTCAGCTTCGGTCTATGTGACATAAATTATTGTAAATGTAAATTTTGGGAAGTAGCCAGAAAAAACTCGTTGCAAATAAAAAAAATATTATGATACTTAAAGTATTATGAATGAGCAGATGATTACGTTTTTTATTGTTGCGGCTTTGCTTACCATTTCCCCCGGCGCTGACACTATGCTGGTGATAAGAAATGTTATCTCATCCAACGCCAGGCGAGGTTTTCTGACGACCACAGGCATATGCTCTGGTCTTTTTTTTCATGCTGCACTTTCTGCACTGGGTGTTTCCGTAATTTTGGTAAAGTCTGCGGCAGCATTTTATGTTTTAAAAACTGTAGGTGCGCTTTATCTGTGCTGGCTGGGAATACAGTCATTAAGAATGGCTTTTCAAAAAGAGGGGAATCTGAAATTTTTTGAAGATAATAAAAAAAGTCCTGTCAAGTTAAAGAAAAGTTTTTTGGAAGGCTGGCTCAACAATGTATTAAACCCTAAAACAGCTGTATTCTACTTTGCTTTTCTCCCACAGTTTATTAATCCAGGCGATCCTGTACTTGTTAAATCCTTAGGACTTGCCGGAATCCATTGTGTGATGTCTTTTATCTGGCTTTCTTTCATTGTTTTTTCCGTCCATTCGCTTCGGTTGCTGTTTATAAGACCGTTGTTTCGCAGGACGCTGGAAGGTTTGAGCGGCGGCGTGCTTATTTCGCTGGGTATCAAACTTGCCTTTGAAAGCAGGTGAGTTGATTTTTATAAAAATAAGTATGAAATCTGATTTGAATTGTTATACCTGAATAAATTTTTGAAATTGAACAAAATAATTTTGCTGAGATCCTTTACAATATTATAAGCTTGGGATATATGTTTTACTTTAATGAAGACTTCTCGAATCGGGACTTTGTATATTTATTAAGAGTGGACTTTTTAGAGGCGGTTAGAGGTTGTTAAGTAAGTTATTCAAGTTTCGCACTTCGTTTTGTCATTGCGAAACCCTGTGAATACAGGGTTGTGGCAATCTCAAAATAAGAAAATTAGGGAGATTGCTTCGTCGTTTTCACTCCTCGCCCTGTTAAATCCGGTTTACCGGGCTGCAGTGCAGCATTTAACAGGGCGAGCAATGACTTGCAGAAGGTGCAAGTGCGAAACTTGAAAAGTTAGAGGAAGATTTAATGTTTTATATGGAGGAATAATGAAGGAAATTGTCAAAAAAAAGATTTCAGAAGCTGTCGGAAAAATATATGAAGGTGAAATAGATTCATTAAATTATACAGTTGAAATCCCCAAAAAATCTGAAAACGGTGATTTTGCTACAAACATTGCTTTTCTGCTTGCAAAAGAATTAAGGAAAGCACCTGCCAAAATTGCAGAAGACATCCTCGGGAATTTGGATGACAGCTTTTTTCATAAAGTTGAAATAGCCGGCGGGGGTTTTATTAACTTCTTTATCTCCTATAAACAGTTCCACGAATTTCTCTTAAATATTCTGGAAAATGAGGAAAATTTAACGGAGAAAACGAAAAATCCATTGAAAATACAGGTGGAATTTGTGAGTGCTAACCCAACAGGGCCCTTGCATGTGGGGCATGGCAGAGGTGCTTCATACGGGGATTCGCTGGCAAGAATTTTGAGTGCGGCGGGTCATGAAGTTTACAGAGAGTATTATGTCAATGACGCAGGCAACCAGATGAACAATCTGGCAAAGAGTATATATGCAAGATACAGCGATTTGACCGGTGGAGATTATCCTTTTCCAGAAGATGGTTACAAGGGAGAGTATATTATCTCAATAGCCGAAAAACTAAAAAGTGAATTTGCTGATTCTCTGCTTTCCAAAAATGTAGGGGATGCACTTTTCATATGTCTTGCTCAAGGCAAATCTTTTATATTGAATGAAATAAAAGATGATTTGAGAGATTTTAATGTTGAGTTTGATAACTGGTTTAGTGAGCAGTCTTTATATGATGAAGGAAAGGTCGAAGATACACTCAATTTTCTAAAAAAGAATGACAAAATTTACGAAGCCGATTCGGCACTCTGGTTTAAAAGTAAGGAATATAAAGATGATAAAGACAGGGTGTTGCGGAAAAGTGACGGTGAGCTGACATATTTTGCCTCTGATATCGCCTACCACAGGGATAAGTTCGAAAGGGGGTTTGACAAGGTTATCGATGTCTGGGGGGCTGATCATCACGGCTATGTTGACCGAATGAAAGCCGCCGTTAAAGCTCTGGGCAGGGATGAGAGCGATTTGTATGTAGCACTGGTTCAGATGGTAAGTTTGATAAAGGATGGGAGCAAAATTTCAATGTCTACCAGGGCAGGGCAGTTTGTGACCCTTAAGTGGCTTGTTGAAGAGGTGGGTGCTTCTGCAGCCCGTTTCTTTTATTTGATGCGCGATATAAATTCACAATTCGAATTTGATATAGATTTGGCCAAAAGCAAAACGTCCGACAATCCTGTTTATTATGTTCAATACGGACATGCCAGAGTTTGCAGTCTTTTTGCAAAACTGAAGGAAAAAGGGATTTCTGTCAGAGTGGGGGAAAATGTTGAAAGGCTTGAAAAGAAAGATGAAGTAGAGATTATAAAAAAAATGTATGATTTCAGGAATGTACTGAACCAAGCTGCATCAAATTATCAGCCGCACCGTATTGTTTACTATCTGCAGGAGTTGGCCGGACTCCTGCATTCGTATTATTACACAACGCCGATAATTGTTGAGAATGACCGGGAGTTGACCAATGCACGCATTACTCTGTGCAATGGTGTTGCAATTGTTATACGATATGCGCTAAACTTGTTGGGAATAGAAGCGGTGGAGAGGATGTAGTATGAAAGATTTTGACAAGATAAAAGAGAAGAAAAAAAATGATGATATGCGCGGCATTATTATATTAAGTATAATTTTTCTGGTCGCATTCGCCCTCATTGTTTTTGCAATTATAAAACTTACCAACGACTATTTCGACTTGAAAATGAAACTTAAAGAAGCCAAACAGGAAGATAAAGTTCAGTTAACTGATCCCGGTGAAGGAAAATCTTACCAGTTTACCGCTCAGGATAACGGCAGTGTGGTTAAAAAGACCGAAGAAGAGCTTAAAGAACTTTCAAAAATGGATGTTATAAAAGAAGATAACATTACTTCAAAAAAAGATAAGAAACAAACGCCGGTAAAAAGCGGAGTAAAAAAGAAAAAGGTGACTGCCGAGCCGGCGGAAACAAAAGAACCGGTTGAAAAAAAATCTCAGGTGAAAAAAGAAACTGATTCTGCAGCAATATCCGGGAGTGCCGGCAATAAAGAAAAAGGGGATTATGTCATCCAGATTTTATCTGTTAAAAGTAAATCGGATGCTGAAAGAGAGGCTGAAAAGCTGAGAGAGCTGATTTCAGATGTCTATGTAGCAAGAGCGGATTTGGGCAGTAAAGGTGTTTGGTACAGGGTAAGATGTTGTAAAGATACAAGTAAAAAATATGCAACTGATATTGTAAATAAGATTAAGAGTGAGACACGCTATAAACCAATAGTGCTACGGTCTGATTGATGCGAATACTTTGTTTATTTGTTTTCTTTTCTTTAATTTTTTCTTCCACCGGTTTTTCACTCACACTGGTTGAGAACAATTACCGGCAAATTAAAGCCGTACAGATATTCAACCTTAATTCCCAATACAAAAACAATCTTTCAGGATATTTCAGAAAACTTAAAAACAGCGGAATAAATACCGTTTTTTTCAGGGTCTTTCAGAATTACGGAGACAGATTTCATCTGGGTATCCAATCTTACTGCCAGAGCGGTGTGTATTTTAAAAGTCAAAATGCATGCGTAATCAGCGATTTGCTTTCAAAAGTTGTAAAATACGCCGATATGTACGATCTGAAAGTTTATGCCTGGATGTCCACCAGAAGCCTGTCATTTTTGAAAAATAAATATCCCCTTGAAGTTGCATACAAAAACGGTGACTTTGTTGGGGGATATGGTGTGAGCATCTTTAATCCCGATGTTCGCGGTGAAATTACAAAGCTTTTTGAAGATCTTGCATATTATGATATAGACGGCATTCTTATTCAGGATGATTTTATATTAAGATATAATGAAGGCTTTTCTAAAGCTGCCCGCCATAGATTTTTTGTGGATAAAGGGCGCTTCCCTGATCCTGCAAGACTGTTTGAAAACAATAGGAAAAACAGCTTTTACAGATCCTGGAGTGAGTGGAAAATGCAACAGCTTTCAGCTTTTTTAAGTGAACTTCGTTTTGCAGTAAAACTTGTAAATCCCGGAATAAAATTTGCCGTTAATATCTATTACGAAACACCTTCTCAGCCAAAAAATGGTTTATCCTGGTATTCCCAATCTATAAAAAGATATAAAGATTTGGATTTTTCCTACTATGCATATATGGCCTATCATGAGCAGATTTCAAGGGAAACCGGTAAATCGTTTTATGAAACCTTGGAGTATATAAATAAAAGTATCAATTCTTTTTTGAAATACGGGTTGGATGAAAGACAGATTATTGTTAAAATACAAGTAAGATCGTTTTATAATAAGAGGTTTAGGCTGCCTGAAAAAGAAATTAATGTTTTGTGTAATTTGATAAATAATTATGAGAAATTAAGTTATGCGCTGGTACCTTTTGAGCGTATCAGCGATATACCAAAAGTGTGTTTTTATTAAAAGAGAGGTGAAAAATGAAAATTGGAATTATCGGCGGAGGTATTTCAGGCGTGGCAGCGGCATTCTGGATTGATAAAATGCTTGCTGAGGCAGGAATTGACGGTGAAATAACACTCCTGGAAAAGGATAATAGTTTAGGCGGATCTATAGGTACGGTAAAAAAAGAGGGCTTTACAATAGAATCCGGCCCTAACGGGTTTTTAAACAGTAAACCGCATACATTACAACTTTTTGATGATGCAGGTTTAAATGATAATCTTCTTCCAAGTAACGATGCTGCCAGAAAGCGTTATATTTTGAGGGATTCAAAGCTTGTGAAACTTCCCGAAAAAGCCGGGGAATTTCTCAATTCTGACATTTTATCTTTTAAAGGTAAACTTAGGGTTGCCGCTGAGTTATGCATTCCCAAAAAGAAAAATGATAAAGATGAAACCGTTGCCGAATTTGCCACAAGAAGACTTGGCAAGGAGGCATGTGAATATCTTATCAGTCCTATGGTTTCAGGGGTTTTCGCAGGTGATCCCTATAAACTGAGTCTCAAATCCTGTTTTTCTGTTATTGCTGACCTTGAAGAGACGTACGGTGGACTTTTCAAAGGAATGATTAAAAAGAGAAATAAAAAGAGCGGTCCCGCAGGGCCGGGCGGGGTTCTGACTTCCTATAAAGACGGATTAATAAATTCGCTCCATGATCTGTCAATGAAAACGAAAAACGTAGAGTACCGTTTTGGCGATGGTGTCAACAGGGTGGAAAAGATTCATGATAAATTTCATGTTAAAACGGCAAGTGCAAATGAATTTGATTTCGATCATCTGGTTGTTACCTGTCCTTCGTATGTTGCTTCGGAATTTTTTAAAGACCTGGACAGTGAACTTTCAACTTCTCTGAATGAAATACATTATGCGCCTGCTTTTGTCGTAGGCTTCGGCTTCGATGAAGAAGATGTGAAACATGATCTGGACGGTTTCGGATATCTGATACCACCCAAGGAAAACAGGAAAATTCTCGGAGCACTTTTTACTTCAAGCATATTTCCCGAGCGGGCTCCTAAAGGCAAAAAGCTTGTGAGAGTAATTATGGGAGGCGACAGGAATCCATGGATTGTTGATAAACCTGAAGAGGAACTTGTACTGATGGCTTTGGAAGGAATTAACGATACCCTGGGTATAAAAGGACATCCCGAGGTGGTTCAGTATTTTAAATGGAATATGGCAATACCTCAGTATTATCAGGGGCATAGTAAGATAGTAAACAGCGTTGAAAAAGCTTCTGCAAGTGTTGGCAATCTTTATATAGGTGGAAATATACTCTACGGCATAGGCATAAATGATTGTACAAGAACCAGTTTCGAAATTGCAGAAAAACTTGTTGAAAATATAAAAGCTCAGAAATAAAAACAAAGGGGGACGCAATGAATTATGAATTGGAAGAAATGGATGTGAATTATTTTGGCCTGGATAAGAAAAAGACGGCATTACTCATCATCGATGTTCAGGAGAAGCTGACTCCCGTTATGAAAAAAGATGTCTATGAAAAGGTAAAAAACAATATATTAGTACTTGCCAAAGGCGCTAATAAACTAAACATTCCGATATTTTATACCCAGCAGTACACTAAAGGACTGGGGGAGACCGATCCGGATATTCGAGAAGAGCTGACTGATGCAACCTTTTATGAAAAAACGTCTTTTTCATGCTGTGGAGAGGATACGTTTCTGGATAATTTTATGGAAATGGATTTTGAATCGGTTATTGTCGCCGGCATGGAAACACATATTTGTGTTTTACAGACGGTGACCGATCTTGTTGCCAACGGTATGGCAGTTCATGTGGCGGCTGATGCTGTGTGTTCAAGGGAGAAATTTAACTGGAAATTCGGACTGGAATTTATGAAAGATGCCGGTGCAATAATTACGGTAACGGAAACGGCACTTTTCCAGCTGCTGGGTAAGGCCGGAACGGAGAATTTTAAATATATCTCAAAACTTGTGAAATAAATAAAATCCCGCCACCTAATCAAAGATTAAGCGGCGGGATAAACCCTCATCAACTTCTAACAACCTTTAATTACCTCAAATAATCTCACGGATTTTTAACTATACACCTTATACCGCCCTCTTTTAGTCCCGGTCTGAAACAGCCGTTACAGCTTATACAATCCGAAGTGTTTTTTTCTTTCTTTTTCCAGATATTCGGCAGATCAGTTTCACATATCAAAGGCCTTGCCATTGAAACAAAATCGATGTGGGATAGAGCCTTTTCCACTACTTTGTAACTTCTGAAACCGCCGACTGATATAACAGGGCATGATACATTTTCCTTGATTTTCAGTGCTTCGTCCATATTATATCCTTCATTTTCTGATTCGGGAATATCTGTTCTCACCGGTGTTTTTTCACCTGAAGCAGAAGTTCCTCCGCTGACCTCTATGGCATCTATTCCCATTTCATCAAGTTTTTTCGCAACTTTAACAGCTTCATCCGGTTTAAAACCGTCATCTATATTATCATTGCCGCTTAGTTTTACAGTGATCGGGAAATCCTCACCCGTTTTGCCTCTTATATTTTCATAAACCTTGTACAGAAAGCGTGCGCGGTTATCCAGTGTGGCACCATATCTGTCGTTCCTTTTGTTGGTATGTGGTGATAAAAACTGATTTATAAGATATCCGTGGGCTGCATGAAGCTGAATCCCGTCGTAACCCCATTCTTTGGCACGCATTGCCGCTTCTGTAAATGATGATATCAGTGCTTCTATCTCCTCTTCCGTTAATTCTTTAACTTCCTCAGGATATTGCGGTGTTTTCACAGAAGAGGGAGCGGAAGGTTGAAATCCGGAGCTTTTACTGCTGGATTGTCCTCCACAGTGCACAATCTGGGCAAAAATCTTCCCGTTTGAATCGTGAATCCTTTTTGTAAGATTCTTATGGCTTTCTGCAAGTGCGTCGTCATGAATACCAATTTGTCCGGGAAGCTGTTGTCCGTCTTTTTTTACATATTGATATCCGGTGATAAGCAAACCAACCCCACCGTTTATCATTTCTTCATAAAATTTAATCAGTTTTTCCGTAGGCGCTCCCGTGTTATCACACATACCTTCCCACGTTGCAGAACGTATAAGTCTGTTTGATAACGTTACGTTGTTTATTTTGCCTTCTGTAAAAATATTATCCATGTTGCACCTCTCTTTATCTGTAGATTAGTATAAAAATGATTTAATTAGAACATGTATACTATATCTGACGAAGCGGTCGGATACGAATATACCATATTTCTCATCTCTTCAGGGGTAATCCCGCGATTAATGGCAAAGGTAAAAAGATTTATAACATCCTCCGATGATGGACCGAGCAAATGAGCGCCGAGTATTTTGGTATTATTCTCATCTGTAATGATTTTATACCCGGAATATTTCTCTCCGATTCTGTAAGAAGTGAACCAGTCCGAGGTCTCCTGAAATCTGGAATTATATTTAATTCCGGATTTTTCAGCATCTTCTTCCTGCATCCCGACACTAGCCAGGGTGGGTATTGTGAAAACCACAGAGGGAATATTTTCATAAGTCGGATTTTTTTTATTGCCATTAATGATATTTTCAGCTGCAATTTTTCCTTCCATTGCAGCAACTGTGGCAAGATAGGGTCCTTTAGAATCTGTGACGTCACCTGCGGCGTAAACATAAGGATTGGATGTATTCTGCATAAATTCATTTACCTTGATTCCTGCAACATCATAAGCCACATTGCCGTTCTCGAGGTTCATATTGTAAACATTTGCCATCCTTCCGGCACCGTGTACAATCATATCGGCTCTGATTGTTTCTTCAGAATTTGATAAATGAGCAATTAATTTATCTCCGTCCGTTTCAATTTTTGATACACGGTTGTTAACGATTATGTTTATGCCTGAGTTCTGAGCGGCTTTGTCAAGCAGCCCCACAAGCTCCTTGTCAAAACTCTGCAGAATCCTTTCCCCGGAATGAACAATGATACTTTCAGCTCCGGCTCTGGCTGCTGCCTGAGCAAATTCCATTGATATGAAGCCGCCTCCGACAAAAATTACCTTATCAGGCAGTGTTTCAAGACATAAAAAATCATCGCTGCTGCTCATCAGTTCTGCGCCTTCAAAGGGGAGTTTTGTGGGAACTGAACCGCTGGCAACGAGAATGTTGTCAGCAGTGTAAAATTTCTCACCGATCTTTATTGTGTTTTCATCTACAAATTCTGCATTTCCACTTAATGAATCTATAGACATCTTTTTCATAGACTGTTCCACTTTCATAGGAATATTATTGGTGTAACTGCACTTATATTGTATAAGATTGTGCCAGTCTATACGTATATCTCCATTAATAATGCCGGTGTCCTTCATTCTGCTAAACCAGTCGTACAGCTCTGCAGCTCCCAAAAGTATCTTCTTAGGGTCACTTCCACGCAAAGGACAGGTGCCTCCGTATGGCTTGTTGTCAATAATTGCTGATTTCAGGCCGTTACGGGCACATTCAATAACGGCTGTACTGCCCGCAACACCCGAACCGATTGCTAAAAAATCATATTTTTGAGTATTTTTCATTTTGCGATACTCCCTATGCTTTTAAAAATAACTTTAAAATCGCTAAATCAATAATAGATTGAGGAAGCTTGCTCTGTCAACGTTATTATATTCTGACATCCTCCTATTTTTTAAAAGCTATGGAAATAGCGGGAGGTTATTATAGAGAGGGAGAAGTGGGGAAGTGGGGAAATAGTGCTAAGTGTTAAGTACTAAGTTTTGAGTACCTTCATCAATTTTGGTTATTTCACTGGACACAATATTTAATCCCTAATATCTTCAACTACCTCAACTACTTCTAACTACCTCCTCTTCACGCATCACGCATTACGCGTCACGGTTTTTTAAATGCGTAAATTTTGGGAGAATGCTAATATTATATTTTTTTTGTCAGCAGTATATGTCTTTTCTAATGTGATTTAAAATTTCAATATTATTTTTGGCAATGCTGACTTTATTAATATCAATTTCAGTTGAAATTAATTCGTCGCATTTCGTTGTCATTGTGTTCAAATTGTCTCCCAAAGGATCAAAAACGGCAGACATCCCTCCGAAATGATGACCGGCTGATTTACCCGCTGCATTGCACATAACATAAAAACACTGATTTTCAACAGCTCTGCCTCTGACAAGTCTTATAAGCTGTTTTATGCGCGTTGAAGGCCACTCAGAAGGGATAAATATAATTGATGCATTTTTTTTGAAATAATAACGGAACATTTCGGGAAATCTTATATCAAAACAGATTCCGGCAGCGCATATAATATTTTTAAGAATGAAAGTATCCAAGTTTTTCCCAGGTGTAAGGTGTTTATCTTCCTGCATCAGAGGAAACGGATGTAACTTGTCGTAAGGGAAGCTTATGTTTTCTCCGTCTTTTATGAAAAATGAATTAAATTTTCCTTCTTTCGTTTTTCTGAAAATACTACCCAGATAAATATTATTATCAGGCAGGTTGTTCAGAATGTTCGGATGCTTTTCATCAAGAGAATTTATCAATGAGTAATCGAAACCGGTGGTGAACATTTCCGGCAGCAGGACAACATGGCCTTCCAAATCTTTTGTTTTATTTATGACTTTATCAATATTTCTTTCAGGATCGGCTTTAATTTTAAGCTGTAAAAGGGATATTTTCATTCTGCCAGTTCCTGTAAATTTATTTCGTTGAATGTATTTAGAAATTTTTCTTTTACAGCGCTGTGACAGGTGAAAAAAATGGTCTGTCTGCTGTCCGTAATATCGCTGAGAGTTTTTAGGAAAGCATCCTGTCTTTTGTCATCGAAATTGACTATGGTTTCATCGAAAATCAAAGGGAGGATAAATTTTTTGTCAAGCATTTGCATATAAGCAAGTCTTAGCGAAATATACAGCTGATCCTTTGTACCGGCACTCAGGATACCAGCTTCAAGTGAATTTCTGTTTTTGTCAATCAGATTTAAATTCCCCGCTATGTCAATCTTAATCTTCTCATATCTTCCTTTTGTTAAAATATTGAAAAAATTTGATGCTCTATCCAGAAGTTCCGGCTGGCTTTCCTCTTCGAAGCGTTTTATAGATTTTTCCAGTATGGTCTCTGCGGTTTTATACGTTACATATTCTTTTAAATGCTCTATGATTTTTCTGGAATAGTAATTTTCCAGCTTCTCATTTTCCATAAGTTCCGTTCTGTCGGCCAGATTTGAAATTATTTCTTTTGTTCTTGCTTCATCCGCAGACAATTGAGTAATAGTATCATTTAAATTGTCCACTTCTGTCTGTTTATCTTCTGTTCTTTGCTTGATTTCTGTATAGTTTTCTTTGTTTAAAACCTCTTCATATTTTTTAACTGAAAACCCGTATTTTTTGTGAAAAAGTTCTTCATCATTGCTGAATTTATTTAAAAGATCACGGTAATTCTGATAATTCAGCAGGGCATTCTCGGCATCAAAAAAATCTTCAAGATTGTTGTTTCGCAGTAATTTTTTATATTCCTCTTCGTTTTTCTTCAATTTACTTTTATTAATGGCCATTTCTTTGGAATAATTGTCTGCTTGTCTGGTAAGGTTTGAAAGCTCCTGAACGAGCTTTTCTTCATCGCTTGTAAGTCTTTTGAGTTCAGAATATGCATTTTTAAAATCATTAGCTGATATACCCATTTGTTTTAGGGATTTAGCCAAAAAAGCTTTCGTGTCTTCAAAGTTTTTCTTTTTGAGTTCATACTCTTTAATGTCTTCCAGGCTTTGCCGGATTTCCTGTCTGCTGGAAAGGAGGTAGTTTAATCTGTCTATGGGAATTTTTTCCTGACCGTTTGTCTCAAGAAGTTTTTCAAAATCATCTGACAGTGAAGAGATTCTGTCTTTTGAAGTTTTAATCTGCATTGTCAAATCAGTGATATCTGATTCAAGTGTTTTTATTTCATTTGTTAATCTATTATATGTTTCAAAATCATTTTTTGATTTGTTAAAAAAGCTGCTCAGTCCGTCGTCATTATCAATGTTGTATTTGTTCATAATATCGTTGATATTTTTCTTTGCATCTGCGATTTCAGATTCCAGCATCTTTTTATCAAAATTAAGCTTATTGATTGTTGCCCTGTTTGCCTCTGTTTCGCCTTTTTTCTCATTTAACTGTCTGAGCGTTTCGGTGAAATCTTCATATTTTACTCCCTTATCAGCCAACTCTTTTTTAAATGGGATAAGCAGAGAGATTTCTTCTTTTAATTTCTGCAGATTATTCAAAACTTCGTAGGGTTCTTTGTCTTTAAAACCGAGAATTCCCGAGATTTTTACAGCTTCTTCTTTAATTGCTTTCATTCTTTTCCTGTTATATACATACAGGATTATATCGGCTAAAACCGCTAACGGAATAAACAATGAAAAAATGAAATTATTAGTGATGCCTGTCAGAAGGGAAAATATCAGAATACCTGCAACAGTAAATTTTATATTTTTTGGAAAACCAAAATCCCCGGTTTTTTTTAATCCGTTTTTGATTCTTTCTTCGCAATTTACAATTTCTTCATAGTGATTTTCAAATTCCGCCGCCTCTTTTGTTTTTTCAAAAAGATATTTGTTTTCCAGTAAAAAGTTATGAAGTCCAATATCATATTCTCTTACTTCTGATTGAAGACCGGAAGTACCCTCTTCAATTTTCTTTATCTTTTCTTTGTGACTGTTTAATTTATCGATAGCTTTTTCGTAGATGCCGTGATCTTCCTCCATTTCTCTGAAGCTTGCTTCATAAGTATTAAGAAGATTATTTGCTTTGTCTTTAGCAATATCCAAACTCTCTTTTTTATTTTTCAGGGGCATTTCTGTATGTTCAATCTGCATAGTCAGTTTCTGATATTCACTGTTTATTTCAACAAGCCGGGTTGTGACATCTTCTTTCAGTATGTCGTCGTTAAGCTCACGTATATTCAATTTTTCTTTTATATTGTGAAGTGTATGGGATGCTTTTTTATATTTACGGATAATCTCGTTTTCATCTTCATATACATAAAGGTTTGCTTCCAGCTGCTTAAGAAGATCTTTTGCAGCCTGCAAATCTATATTGTTACTCTTGCTTTCCACCTGTTTCATCTCTTCTTCGGTTTCAGCCAGTCTGTTTTCTATTTCCTCTATTCTATTAAGCAGTGCATTGATTTCATTTCTTTTTTCCTGAATTTCTGAAAAAGTTTTTCTGTCAATTTTTTTGGATTTTTTCAGACTATCCAGTTCTGCTTCTTTTTCCTTTATGCCGGAATAGGTGTCGAACGGTTGAAGTAATTTTCCAAGTTCATCAAGCTCCTTTTTACATCTATTAAGTATTTTTTTTCTGTTATTCAGTTCTGATTGTATATTCTCAATGTCCTGGAATATATCCTCATTTTCCTTTAGTTTTGCTGCGATTTTCTTTGATTCTTTCTGCAGTTTTTTTGATTCGGCAATGTAACTATTGATAAGGGGTATTCTGCCTTTGGGTTTGTATAGATTTTCATATGATTTTTTCAGCCCGTTTTGTATTTTGTTTAGGTCAGTGTCCAGATCTACTCCTGTTGCCGTAAGAATGGCATTCTTTTCTCTACCGAAAATATCCTTGTAACGTATATTAAACAATTCTTCCTGTCCGAATGCGAATATGTTTTCGTAATTTTCTCTGGAAACATTTTCAGGCAAACTGTTCAGAACTGAATCATTGGGAGAAATTGTCCGCTTCTTATCGGTGAGCGTAACTTTGCAGGGTTGAGATAAGCAGTTGAGATATATTTCAGCGTATTTATCCGGGAAATCGTTTATTTTATGTTTTTTACCAATTTCATAAAATCCGTAACGTATTAATTCCAGCAAAGTGGTTTTGCCGGATTCGTTATCACCGTAGATGAGATTAATTTTATCCGGGCTGAAATGCAGTGTTTTATTGTGCAGAATTCCGCACTGATCTATCTCTATCTTTTCTAAATATGTCTTCACTTATCACCTTTGAGCATTGAATAAAGAATTTGAAGTGCGTCATCTTTGGCTTTATCAAAACTAAAATCATCGCAAATTTCCAAATGTTCAGCTATATTCTTATCCAATTCAAGATCATTCATATCTATATCATAGTATGTTTTGACCATTGCCTCAAACAACCCTTTCTCTTCTGCTATCGAGTCGGGAGATATATTTGATCTGGTGTTATCCCTGACATAAGCACCTTCCATTTCTCTTTCAAAATAATTTTCACTTATATTTTTAACAAGTTCCTTTTTAAGTTCAGGTGAGAGTCTGCCGGTAAGAGTTACCTTGAATGACAAATATACCGGTGTAATGCTGTCAGAGTTGTTCTCATCCGTGTAGTTATCCATATTTTCCTTTATTATCTCATCTATTTCGAAAAAATCCTCTATACCGGAAATATCTAATGTAAATTCAGCTATTTCTGCTCCGCTCTTTATAAAAGTTCTTTCGAATGACTCATCGCTGTTTTGTTTGACAAGGTAAAATCCTTTTTCTCCCGTTTCAACTATTCTGGTGGGAATGGGGGAGCCCGGGTACACTATTGTATGTTTTCCTTCCTTTATCAGGTTGTGCTGATGGATATGTCCGAGACCAAAATAACTGTTTAAAGGGAACTTTTCGAATTCCTGAATACTTGAAGGGGCGTAATTTTCATGCCGGCTGCTTACTTCTGAAATATTGGTATGGAAGCAAAAAATGTTGGTTTTGCCGGTGACTTCAGGTGAATAATCCTGAAGCATTTTATTTTTGAATGCTGCCTTATTAAAACTGTAACCGTGAATTACTGCTTCATCCCGCTCGTAACTTTGCCAGTATTCAGGAAAAATATTAAAATTTCTTTCATTTATAAAAGGTTTGTAGAATTTACTCTGGAAAAAATCATGATTTCCGCAGGCATAAAATATTTCGATATTGTGTTTACCGAGGTTTTTTATCAGATCCAGAAATCTCTTCTTGATGGAAATATCGACATCAAGGCTGTTAAAAGTGTCCCCTGCAAAGAGGATGAAGTCAACGTTATTTTCAACTGCTGTTTTTTCTATATTTTTTAATAAATGCTCATATATTTCAAGGGAATTATCCGGAAAATGATCCAATCCTCTGCCAAGATGCAAATCGGCTGTGTGTATAAAAGAGAGAGGCATACACTAAACGTTCCAGTATGTCGTGGCCTGGTCCGTAATTAACCGCTCTAATATTATTTTTTCATTTTCCTCCAGACAGTCTTTCGAAACGCATTTCTTTTTTTGAACAATATCATCTTCTACAAAAATAGGGGCATTTAGCCTTAATCCCAATGCGATGGCGTCAGAAGGTCTGCAGTCCACATGACACTGTTTGCTGTTGTGTGCAAACTCCAGTTTTGCTTTGTATACATGACCGTCAACATCGTAAATGGTTATTTTGTTAATATCAACATCATCGATAACGTTTAAAATACCTTTGAAGAAATCATAAGTCAGCGGTCTGGGTGATTTGATTCTGTTTATAGCAGTATAAATAGCTTCCGCTTCAAAAACACCGATGTTGATGGGGATATAAAAACTGTTGTCTTTTGCTTCAAGAATAAGAAGGTATCTTGAGGTTAAAGGTTCCTTCATTACACATTTGACTACTACTTCAAACATCTATTGCCTCCGGTAATTAATTTTTTAGTGTTGTTATACATTCTTCGTTTACTCCGAAAAGACTGTTACGCTTTGCCTCGGTGATTCTAACATTTACAATATCACCGGGGTTTAAAGCTCTGTCACTTTCAAAGTTCACAATCCTGTTTTGTCTGTTTCTTCCTGAAAATATATGTTTATCCTTTTTGCTTTTGCCTTCAACCAGAACCTCTGCATCTTTATCTATATAATTCTGCAAAAGTTTCTCAGTAATTTCAGACTGGACATTCAGTAGTCTATCCAGCCTCTCTGATTTAGTTTTATCATCAACGGAGTCTTTCACGTTTTCAGCTTTAGTTCCGGGACGGGGTGAGTATTTAAAGGCAAAGAGCGATTCATATTCAATCTCTTTAATAGCGTTGATTGTATCATCAAAATCTTTTTCCGTTTCACCGGGGAATCCTACTATAAAATCAGATGAAAGACTTAAACCGGGTATTTCTTCTTTTGCCATTGAAATTTTTTCGGCGTAACCGTTATAATCATATTTTCTGTTCATATCACGTAACATACTGTCGGAGCCAGACTGAAGCGGCAGGTGTAAAAATTCGCATATTTTATCGATATCCCTCATGGCAAAGATAAGTTCTCTGGAAAAATCTTTCGGATGAGACGTAACAAATCTCAATCGTTTTAAACCTTCAATTTTATCTATCATATATAAAAGTTTGGGAAAATTGATGTTTTCGTCAAGGTTTTTTCCGTATGAGTTCACATTTTGTCCGAGAAGCGTTATCTCTTTTACCCCTGAATCTATCAAAAATTTTATTTCATCAATGATTTCTATTGATTTTCTGCTTACTTCAGAACCTCTTACATAGGGTACAATACAGTAAGAACAGTAATTGTTACATCCTTTCATTATTGTTACATAGGCTGACGGTGAGGTCTCTCTTCTGAATGCCGGTATACTTATATTTTGACTTTTCATCTCCACATCAGCTATACGGTCACCGTTCAGAACTGCATCTATAATACTGTCGAGTCTGTTTACAGCTTCGGTTCCTATGACAAAATCCACGTACGGAAAGTCTGAAAGGATGTTTTCTCCTTCCTGTTGGGCAACACATCCGCATACACCTATTTTAAATTCGGGATTTTTCTGTTTTATTTTTTTCAACCTGCCGATTTCACTTGTAACCTTATGCTGCGGTTTTTCTCTTACACTGCAGGTGTTAAGCATAGCAAAGCTGGCATTTTCAGGGTTTTCGGACGGAGTGAAACCGTAGTTCCTGAAAACGGATAAAATCCTTTGAGAATCGTATTCGTTCATCTGACATCCGAATGTTTTTAAATAAACTTTTCCCATTTATAACCCTTAATTGTTATTTTTAAACAGACTGTTTTTCAGTTTTTCACTTTTTATTTCTTCAGCAGTTTGTTTGGCTTTTTTTAAGTCATCAGCTAAAATATATGCTTTCGTTTTTATGTAAAGGCTTTTGTCGCTCTTGTCATTTCTTAACAAATTCAATACTTCATCCGTGTTTTTTTTGCTGAGCAGAAGTTCTGCCAGCTTGAATTTGTTCCCGCAGTTTCTGAATTTAGCTATTGTGTCGGAGTTGTAATATCCACCTGAAATGATATTTTCGCCCTGTTTGCAGAAGAATCCTCTTTCTTTTTCAAAGTTGTTATTAATAAAACCTGTTGTTTTGCTGCTTTTATTTTGGATCAAACATGAAAATTTTGCACGTATGTATTTTTCATCTTTTGCCGTGTAGCATTTGTCAATCCATTCGCAATTGTACTCCTGTCCCAATTCCATCCGGCTTTTTACAGCTCTGCAGTAGTTTTCGCTGCTGATTTTAAATTTAGGCTCGTTGTAAAGAAAACTTTCATCAAATCCTTTAAAGTTCCCCGTTTCAAAAACTCTTTTTAGCGCAAGATTAACAAACTGGTCATTTTTGTAATATTTATACGCTTTCCAGAAAATGTCGTAACGACCGCTCTTGTAAAATAACAAACCGATATAACGTATTGTATTTTTGTCAAGCTTTTCAAACGAAGTGTTTTTTGCAATTTGATATGCAAGTTCAATATTATTGTCCAGCTTTATTATATATGCTGCTTTAATTTTATCTGGTAAATTGCTTTCGGATATTTTACGGACAAGTTTATCGTTTATAGGGCACTGTGATTTCAAGTATAGTGTAGCGAGGTTGCTGCGAAGGGTGTTGGTGAGATAACCGGAAGCTTTGGAGCAGTCTGTGTTCAATAATATTTTCATTTTGTCGATTTTTATCTGTGTTAAATCAAAACGTTTATCTTTAATATCTTCTATTTGTTCTAAATAGTTATAGGCTTTACCGTAGTTATTATCCTGAAGGTTTATCTTGTATAGAATGTATTTGGCAAAACGTGCTTTTTTCTCATCTTCTGCATTTTTCAGATAGGTTTCCAGATTTTCTTCAGCCATGTTATCAAAGCCGTCTCTATACGCATTCAGTCCGATAAGGTAATTTTCCACATCGGCATAAAGCATACTTGTGAAAACAAGTAAAAAAGTGATTATTTTAAACATTCTGACAGCACTTCCACCGGATGTTTGATTTTCTTTGTGCTTAAGTGCTCCATCTGCATTCTGCAAGTGGGGCAGTCTGTTACCCCGGTATCAGCCTCTGAAGCATTCAGTTTGTTTATCATGGGTGAGGCGATTTCAACACTCAGGGGGTAGTTTTTTGCAGAAATGCCCCAGCTGCCGGCTATACCGCAGCAGTGGCTTGCCAAATCTTCCACTTGCATACCACTTATGGAGGAGAGCATATCTATTGAGCTGTTGCTGGCTTTTAGAAGTTTGAGGTGGCAGGGCATATGATATGCCACCTTCTTATTTGTTTCTTTAAGCTGTAATCTTGAGCGGTACCTGTTTATAAAATCGCTGATGTGAATAAATTTGTTTTTTATAACATCTATCTTTTCGTCTTCAACCAGATAACTCCATTCCTGTGTGAGACTCAATCCACAGGAGGAACACGTTACCACTACATAATCAACATCCTCAAGCAGTTTCCCCCATTTTTCAAGATTGGCTTTTACCTTGTTTTTTGCCTTTGTTATCATACCTTTTGAAAGCATAGGTAATCCGCAGCAATGCTGTTCGGGGATTATCGTTTCAACTGCCATTCTTTCAAGAACTTTTACCGCAGCTTCTCCTATCTCCGGTTTTATATACGAGGCGTAACACCCGGCGAAATAGAGTACTTTAATATCTCCAGCACCCTCCTTATGAGAGACCCTTTCATACAATGATTTTGAGGGGAATGTAGTGAACTCCCTTTCTGCACTGACGCCGGTAAAAATTTCGCCAATTTTTCTTATAGCTTTCAATTTCATGGGAAAGGCGATAAGTTTTGAAAATTTTCTCGTTGTACGACCAGCAAGTTCGGCACTAACAATAAGTTTGTTTTCCAGGGAAGAGCCGAATTTCTTTTCATACTGCCCTCTGGCCTCAATAGACATTTTCGGTATGTTGACATTTGACGGGCATTCGCTGTAGCAGCTTCCGCAGTTAACACAATGGTCTATTACATACTGAAACGCTTTCTCGTATAAGCTTTCCTCGTTTATAGAACCACTGATAAGCATTCTTAATATATTGGCTTTGGCTTTCGGAGATGCGGCTTCATCTCTGGTGAATTTGTAAATAGGGCACATTCTTGTGGCTGTTGTGACTGTTGTGCATTTGGAACAGCCGTGACATTTTTCAACTTCATCCACGAATTGTTCCGGCCACATGAGAAGTTTGTTTTTTAGATCTTCGCTTCTGTAATCTTTGCCGTAACGGAGAAATTTAAATATTTGATTGTTGTCATGGTGGGTTTTTATTTCAGGGTTAAACAGATTGGATTCATCAAATAAATGTTTTACATCGTGAAACAGTTCGTAAATTTCCGGGTACTGCTTTTTTACGTATTGAGTTCTTATCCTTCCGTCTCCGTGTTCTCCTGAAATGGATCCTCCCAATGAATTAATCAGTGTAAAGAAATCATCGGCAATACTTTTCAGTAAATCTATATCATGGGGGTCTTTCAAATCGAGAAGGGGTCTTGTGTGCATCAGCCCCTTGGCAATGTGTCCGTATACGACAAACTCCACACCTTTTTTCTTAAGAATATCATAAACACCTTCAAAAAATTCAACCAGCTTATCCGTAGGAACAGCTGCATCTTCAATCAGGGCAAGAATTTTTTTCCTTCCCTTTAACTTATAAAGAATAGGAACTGCCGCTTTTCTGATAGCCCAAAACTTAGCTTTATCTTCTTCCGTAATGGCAAGATAGATATTTTCCGTCAATGATTCGTCTCTTAGTAAGTTTTGAGCCTGCTGGGAAGTATTTTCAAGGGCTTCTTTATCATCACCGTCAAATTCAATGAGCAAAACATTGTCAATTCCGTCGGGGATTTTTTCGCGCAGTGACTCATCGTTATCTTTGGCAATTTGAAGCAGAGATTTATCCATTATTTCTATACCCGAAGGTTTCATGGGTAGAATTTGCTGGACAGCCTTTGAGGAGGATACAATATCATCAAAATAAGCAACAATGAGGCTGTTATATGCAGGCTTTTTTGTTAAACGAAATCGCATCTTGGTAACAACTGCCAAAGTGCCTTCCGAGCCTGCGATTAATTTTGAAAGGTCGAGTTTTCCGTTTTTGACAAGATCCCTCATGTTGTAGCCGGAAACATTGTATTTTACGTTGGGATAGTTATTATGTATAATATTTTTGTTATTATCATATAAAAAAGCCAGCTTTCTAAAAGTTTCAGGGAGTTTCTGGACCTCCGTGTCCCTGATTTCTGACAGACTATAGCCGGATCCGTCACTGAGATAGAACCGGGCATCTTCAATATAATCACTTACATTGCCATATTTTACTGAATGTGCCCCGCTGGCGTTTGTTCCGAACATTCCTCCGAAAGTGGCGTATTCCCCGCTGGATGGATCAGGAGGGAAAAAGAGATTACTTCCCTTCAATTTCTCTTCCAGTTCTCCGAAACGATAGCCGGGTTCGCATTCAAAATACTGATTTTCATAATCTATTTTAAGCAGTTTATTCATGTATTTTGAAAAATCCAGAATCAGCCCTTTTCCTATGGCAGAACCGCAAAGACCGCTTCCTGCCCCCCGTGAATGAACTGACAAACCGTAATTATAGGCAAAACCGAGAGCATGCCTGACATCCTCTTCATCCTTTGGATATACGACACATGCAGGTTCCACTTTGTAAATACTGCCGTCAGTGGCCACCATACTTCTGCGTAATTTATCAATATGGACATCGCCTTTTATATTTTCCAGCAGCTCATCGAAAATATTGTTTGTAAGATGCGGCATAATAACCTCTTATGGTAGATTGTTTGAGATTGATATAAAAATAGTTTTCAAGTTTCGCACTTGCACCTTCTGCAAGTCTTTGCGAGGAGTGATAACGACGAAGCAATCTCTCTTTTTTTATTATTTTGAGATTGCCACAACCCTGTTTCCACAGGGTTTCGCAATGACATAGCGAAGTGCGAAACTTGAAATAGTTCTTAAAGCCTCGTTTTCACTATTAATAATTTAGCTAATAAAGATCATTTGTAAACAAAATATTTTATTTTTTCTCATTTTAAACAAGATGAGACGTTTTTTAGAAAGTTACATTGGTTATGTAGAATAGTGAGATGGGAAAATGGAGAAGTGGAGACAAAGGTAAAGGTGCCGATGTCGTCTGCCACCTTCCCTTTTTTTTAAGAGTTATAGCAATAGCGGGATTTCACTCATATACGAGATCGGAACTCGTAACTACTGCCAGTAACTGTCTACACCCTCCTCTTATAATTGTTTCTTATTAGCAAATAATTACTCAGTTAAAAGGTTTCTTCACAGGGTGTGATCGGTAACTGGCAGTACGTTCCTCGGACAACGATCTCTTCATTCGTGAAAATCCCGCTATCGATCTAAAGTATTGTTAAATTCTATAAATGCGAAAATTTTGGGAGTTTGCCAAGATGTCGTCTGTTGAAAAAAAGCTGTATTGTTGTATAATTTTAAATAGTGAATAAATCAAAGGGGGATAATAAAATGGCTGAAAAGTGGAAAACATATGTAGACGGAAGATGGGTTGATGCTGATGATCAAATTGAAGTTATTGATAAATACAGCGGAGAGGTTTTCGCCAAAGTTCCAAAATGTGACAGGTATACGGTGGATGAGGCGATATTAAGTGCAAAATCAGCTTTTGCGGATTTCAAAAAATATCCGGCTCATAAAAGGGCTGACGTACTTGAAAAGGCTTACCTGAAAATTCTGGACAGGCAGAATGAAATAGCCGAAGTAATATGTAAAGAGGCGGGAAAAGCATGGAAGTATTCACTGAATGAGGTTTTAAGAGGAGCCGAAACATTCAAATTTGCTGCTGAAGAGGCAAAACGGATTCATGGTGAAACAATTCCGCTGGATGCCAGCAAGTTCGGTGAAAACCGCAGAGGATATTATTTCAGAGAACCTTTAGGGGTTGTGGGTGCAATTACACCGTTTAATTTTCCGCTGAACCTTGTTGGGCATAAGGTGGCACCGGCAATAGCCGCAGGTAACAGTGTTGTTTTAAAACCCGCTTCAACAACGCCTGTAACATCCCTTATCCTGGCAGAAATCCTTGAGGACAGCGGACTGCCTAAAGGTGTTTTTAATGTTGTAATCGGTTCCGGCTCTGTTGTCGGGGATATGATAGTAACACATCCGGAGTGCAAAAAAATAAGTTTTACCGGTTCGCCTGAAGTGGGAGATCAGATTACCAAAAAAGCCGGTATTAAGAAGGTTACTCTTGAGCTTGGAAACAATTCCGCCACAGTAATTGATGAAGATGCCGATCTGAAAAAAGCCGCGGCAAGATGTGCTGCGAGCGCTTTTGCTAACTCCGGTCAGGTATGTATTTCTCTGCAAAGAATATATGTTCATAAAAATGTCACAAAGCAGTTTGAAGAGCTTTTTGTTAAGGAAGTTAATAAGCTTCAATTCGGCAACCCTCTGGAAAAAGATTGTGATGTCGGACCGATGATTGAAGAAAGTGAGGCCGAAAGGGCTGAAACATGGATTAAAGAGGCTGTCAAAGAGGGAGCACAAGTTATTGCAGGCGGTAAAAGAGAAGGGCGGATGCTGGAGCCAACAGTATTGACAAATGTAACTGAGAAAATGAAAGTTATGTGTATGGAAGTTTTTGCTCCGGTTGTTTCAATAGTGAGTTTTGACGATTACTATGAAGCTGTTAAAATGGTTGAAAATTCAGATTACGGGCTTCAGGCAGGGATATACACTAATGATATTAAAAAAGCATACCATGCTATCGATAATCTGAATGTCGGCGGTGTCATGATAAACGATACCTCTATATTCAGAGTGGATCATATGCCGTATGGCGGCAATAAAATAAGCGGCATCGGCAGGGAAGGGGTTAAGTTTGCTATTGAGGATATGACCAATATAAAAATGGTTGTATTTAACATAGGCTGACATATGTGTTTTATCGTATTCAACTTTAAAAAACATAATAAATATAAACTGATTTTCTGCGCCAACAGGGATGAGTTTTATAAACGAAAGACGGAAAAACTTCATTACTGGCATTCATTTAATGAGTCTGAAAAAAATCGGATTCTGGCCGGCAGGGATCTGGAAAGCGGCGGGACATGGCTCGGTATTACAAAATCCGGGCGTTTCGCCGCTCTTACTAATTTCAGGGAAGGTACCGCAAAAAATCCGGATAAAATTTCACGTGGACTGATCGTAAGAAATTATCTGGAAGGCAGCTATGATCCGAGGAATTATGCAAAACGATTGGAGGCTGATAAGGAGTATTATGAAGGTTTTAATCTTTTATTCGGCAGCAAAGATGAGATGTATTATTTCAGCAACAGATCAAACGGGCTTCTGCCGATTTCGGAAGGCATTTACGGTTTAAGTAATGCAACGCTGGATACTCCCTGGCCTAAAATCCGCAGAGGAAAAAGAATTTTTGATAAAATCATTTTATATGATGAAGTGCCGGTTGAAACTCTTTTTGAAATGCTCCGTGATGATGAAAAACCTGAAAATAGGGAGCTTCCGTTTACCGGGGTTTCTGAAGAGTTTGAAAAGGAATTATCACCGATTTTTGTGAAAATGAACGCCTACGGTACCAGATCATCGAGTGTAATTCTTATCGATTATAATGATAATGTTGAGTTTTATGAAAAAAATTATGACAGTTCAGGAAAAGAAGTAAATAACTCATATTATTCCTTTCAAATCATCTGAATTACTAAGGTAAATTCTGAATTTATTAAGCAAAAACAGCCTGTTATATACTTTTTAAGCCTTGAAAAAAGTTTTTTTGTTGACTTTTTCCTTATAATGTTAAAGAATAATGCGAAAATTTTTGATATAGTAAAGTAATAAGGTGGTATCTATATTATTATCTCATTGAATAAGGAGGAAGTCTATATGACGGAAAAAGGTAAAAAACAAATCGAAGAGATTTATCAGCAGGTAATCGCCAGGAATCCAGGCGAAAATGAATTCCATCAGGCGGTGAGAGAGGTTTTGGATTCTCTTGGGCCGGTTTTGGTAAAGTATCCCCACTATGCAGAGCATAAAATTATTGAACGGATATGTGAGCCTGAAAGACAGATTATTTTCAGAGTTCCCTGGCAGGATGACAGGGGAGAAATCCATATCAACAGAGGCTTCAGAGTCGAATTTAACAGTGCTTTAGGACCTTATAAAGGTGGTTTGAGATTTCATGAATCCGTTTATCTTGGTGTTATTAAATTTCTCGGATTTGAACAGATTTTTAAAAACGCCCTGACAGGACTGCCGATCGGAGGAGGAAAAGGCGGATCTGATTTTAACCCCAAAGGAAAATCGGATAACGAGGTTATGAGATTCTGCCAGAGTTTTATGACGGAGCTTTCCAGACATATCGGTGAAAAGACTGACGTTCCTGCCGGAGATATCGGTGTAGGCAGCAGGGAAATAGGCTATCTTTTCGGTCAGTATAAACGTATGAGTAACACCTATGAATCCGGCGTTTTAACGGGCAAAGGATTGGCATGGGGCGGTTCAAAGGTTAGAAAGGAAGCCACCGGTTATGGTGCCGTTTACTTTGTTGATGAAATGTTAAAAGCCAGGAATGACAGCTTTGAAGGAAAAACATGTGTTGTTTCCGGATCCGGTAATGTTGCCATTTATACGGTTGAAAAAATCCGGCAGCTCGGAGGAAAAGTTATTGCTATGTCAGATTCCGGCGGAGTGATTTTTCATGAAAAGGGAATTGATCTCGATCTTGTCAAACAGCTCAAAGAAGTTGAAAGACGGAGAATAAAAGATTACTGCAATTATCACAAAGATGCGGAATACAAACCGAACGGCAATATTTGGGAAGTACCATGTCAGGTTGCCATGCCTTCGGCAACTGAAAACGAGCTGGACGGCAAAGATGCTGAAACCCTTATTAAGAACGGGTGCATTGCTGTAGGAGAAGGCGCAAACATGCCGACAACACCTGAAGGAATAAAAGTTTTTCAGGATGCCAAGATTGCTTACGGACCCGGAAAAGCTGCAAATGCCGGTGGTGTTGCAACCTCTGCTCTTGAAATGCAGCAAAATGCCAGCAGGGATTCCTGGTCTTTCAGTTACACAGAAGAAAGACTGCACAACATAATGATTAATATTCACCGGGATTGTCTTGAAGCCGCCCGGGAATTTAATGCTTCAAATGATTACGTGACGGGAGCAAATATAGCCGGGTTTAAAAAGGTTGCGGATGCAATGATTGCAATGGGATTAATTTAAACCGACAAAATTAAACATTGAGTCTGATTTTTAGTTAATATATCATAAAGGGGCTGCTGTAATGCAGCCTCTTTTTTAGTATTACAGAAAATTTGTTCAAAAGGAGATTTCTTTGACAGATTCATCAATTGTTAGTTCGGGAATACCCGGTCTTGATTCAATATTAAACAATTTGACAAAAGGCGATAATGTCGTCTGGCTTTCTCCCTCTATTGAAGATTACAGCAGGTTTGTAACTCCTTTTGTGAAACAGGCTGTCCATGATAATCGTAAAATCATTTATTTTCGTTTTGCCTCACATGCAAACCTGATCCCTGAGGAATACCGTTCATATGTTAACGAGCATAAGCTGGAAGCCGGTGTGGGGTTTGAATCGTTCACCAAGAAGGTTTATTCGGAGGTTGAAAGACATGGTAAAAATGTATTTTATGTCTTTGACTCGCTGTCGGATCTTTTATATGAATGGGTTACGGATGCTGCAATATCAAATTTTTTCATGGTTATATGCCCGTTTTTATATAAACTTGATACAGTTGCATATTTTGCAATTCTGAAACATTATCATTCTTTTGAAACAATCTCCAAAATCAGGAAGACAAGCCAGATTCTGATAGAGGTTTTTAACAGGGAAGGTACTCATTATGTGCATCCGCATAAAGTATTCCGTAAAAACAGCCCCACCATGTTCCTTCCGCATGAGTGCAGGGATGAAGAAAATTTTATTCCTATTGACAACAGTTATCAGGCTACGAAACTTTCCTCCACCCTTGGTGCAGTTAACAGGTCGATTTTAAACAGAAGTCTTGATTCCTGGGACAGAATTTTTATGGAAGCGGAAAAATTTGAACAGAGCAGGAATAATCGGAGTGACTCTGAAATCGTTAACAGGATTATAAAGGCACTGATGGGTAGAGATGAAAAAATACTTTCATTGGTTAAAAAACATTTTACCGTCAATGATTTGCTGGAAATTAAAAACAAAATGATCGGTACGGGGTTTATAGGTGGAAAAGCTGTTGGTATGCTTTTGGCACGTAAAATACTTTATAACAACAATTCTGAAAAATGGGAAAATCAACTGGAACCCCACGATTCGTTTTATATAGGCTCGGATATTTTTTATACATTTATAATATATAACGGCTGGTGGGATATCTTCATGGAGCAGAAAACAGATGAAGGATATTTCAGTGCCGCTAAAAAACTGGAAGAATTGATTATGCAGGGGGATTTTCCCGAAGATGTGAAGGATGAGTTTCATGAAATGCTGGATCATTTCGGACAGTATCCTTTTATAGTACGCTCCAGCAGTCTGCTTGAAGATGGTTTCGGAAATGCTTTTGCCGGCAAATATGAAAGTTTTTTCTGCCCTATCCAGGGGACAAGGGATGAGCGTTTTGAAGATTTTATACTCTCAATTAAAAAGATATATGCCAGTGCAATGAGTGAGGATGCTCTGAATTATCGTATTGAAAGAGGACTGAAGTATGAAGATGAAGTGATGGCTCTGCTCGTGCAGCGTGTTTCAGGCAGCTATCACGGTTATTACTACTATCCCCATGTTGCCGGTGTAGGTTTATCTTATAACACTTATGTATGGAGTAAAGATATCGATCCGGATGCCGGAATGCTGAGAATTGTAATGGGGTTAGGTACTCGTGCTGTAAACAGGATAGAGGGGGATTATGCCCGTATTGTGGCGCTTAACAATCCGTCACTTGTTCCTGTTTCGGACAAAGACAATATGTTTAAATATTCCCAGAAAGATCTCGATGTGCTCGATGTCAGAAGCAGCGGCAAGCATATGGTTTCCTTTTATATGCTGGATAAGGAAAATATCCCTTTTGATTTAAACTGGATTGCCGAAAGGGATTTTGAAACAATGCGGAGATTGGCTGATTCAGGCGGAAAAGTCAAAGATATTTGGGTGTTAACCTTTGACAGACTCCTGAAGAGTGAATTCCCCGCAATTATGTCGGATATGATGAATACAATTGAAGATGAATATGAATGCCCAGTGGATATAGAATTTACACTTGGCTTTCTGAACAGTGAAGAATATGTAATCAATTTGGTTCAGTGCAGACCTCTGCAGGCGAATGCGTCAGATGCCAATAAAATTCAAATTAAAAAATCAGCCGGAGATAATATACTGATAGAAACAGACGGAAATTTTATGGGAGGTAATGTATGTGATTATATAAGAAGAGTCATATACATAGATCCCACCAAATATTCAAAATTAAGTACAACGGATAAACATGAGGTGGCCAGGAAAATAGGTGAAATAAACAGACAGATGAGCGGGAAGGGAAAATTTTACACTCTGCTTCTCGGACCGGGGAGATGGGGGACAACCTCACCGGAGCTTGGAATACCAGTAAGTTTTTCCGATATAAATAATATGTATGGCTTAGGTGAGATTGAATATGAAGCCGGCGGACTCATGCCTGAACTATCCTTTGGAACACATTTTTTTCAGGATATTGTCGAATCAAACATATTTTATCTGGCTGTTTTCTCCAGAAAGGACGGCGGCTTTATAGATTCTGAGTATTTTGAAGAGGCTGAATCCATTTTAAAAAAGCTGACAGATGTGTCTGAAGCGGTGGGAGAGGCGATAAAAGTTATAGATTTTCCAAAAAAGACGCTATATTTGACTTCTAATATAAAAACACAAAAGTTGAGGCTTTTTATAAAAAACAGTAGTTAATGTTTTAGGCTGTTTATTTGTGGTTACTGGTGGTTATTCATGCTTATTTGTTGCTGTAGAACCAAGGCGCAAGGAGAGGATAAAAATCCTTTCAACTTTAGTAATATAGGCTACGCATTTCCGCAGAGGTGGCTCAACTAATTCAACCGTATCAACGGTCTTAACCTCTACCTCTACATTAACCTTTACCTTTGCCTTATAAATCCGGCACTAATTATACTTTACGCACTCGCCCGTTAAACGAGCTGGTTACGTTATTTTCCACCGTTATTATACTGCAGATCATTTGACTTTTGCAAGAAATGCTTTTGTTCTTTCATTTTGCGGGTTGTCAAATATTTGTTCAGGGGGTCCTTCCTCTTCAATAACCCCTTTGTTTATAAAAATTACCCTGTCGGCCACTTCCCTGGCAAAACCCATTTCGTGAGTAACAACTATCATTGTCATCCCTTCATTGGCAAGCTGCTTCATAACCTCCAGAACTTCTCCCACCAGTTCCGGATCCAGTGCACTGGTCGGTTCGTCAAAAAGCATTACTTTTGGGTTTAACGCCAGTGATCTGGCTATTGCCACTCTTTGCATCTGTCCGCCGCTCAATTGAGCCGGATAAGCATCGGCTTTATCCGAAAGTCCCACCTTATCAAGCAGTGCCAATCCTTTTTCTCTGGCTTCGGCTTTACTGACATGCCTTACCTTCAAAGGGCCGAGAGTTACGTTCTCAAACACAGTTTTATGCGGAAAAAGATTGAATTGTTGGAAAACCATCCCTGTTTCAGCTCTGATTTCATTGATATTGACATTTTTCCCGTTGATGTCTTCACCGTCTACTATTATTTGGCCGGAGGTTACTTCTTCCAGCTTATTGATACACCTTAACAGTGTGCTTTTCCCGGAGCCGCTTGCACCGATAATGACAACAACCTCTCCCATTTCAATATCCAGGTTTATCCCCTTTAAAACTTCCAAATCACCGAAATATTTGTGCAAGCCATTTATTTGAATTATCATCTTAACCCCAATTTGTATTCCAGTAAATTAAGTGCTTTGCTTATCACGAAAGTTATACACAAGTAAAGTATGGCAACGGTTGTCCATACTTCAAAAGCCCTGAAATTTGTAGCAATGATTTCCTGTCCTGTCCTTGTCAGCTCACCAACACCGATTACCACAAAAAGTGAAGTGTCTTTCAGACTGATAATAAACTGGTTCCCAAGGGGAGGTATCATTCTTCTGAATGCCTGCGGCCATATTACATACAGCATATTCTGTTTTCTCGATAAACCTATTGAGCGTCCTGCTTCCGTCTGACCCTTATCAATCGATTGAACGGAGCCTCTGACAATTTCCGCTATATAAGCGCCGGAGTTTATCGAAATGGCAGTGATAGCCGAAGTTAGGGGATTGATACGCATCCCGAGAGCCATAGGAAGTCCGAAATAAATAAACATTACCTGAACCATTATAGGGGTGCCCCTGATCGTTTCTATATATAAATTGGCAATATAACGTAAAGGTTTAAATTTAATAAGTTTTAAAAGACCGAATATTGCTCCGAGAAAGAACCCTATCAGAAGACCGCTTGCGGTAATTATAACAGTCAGTTTGAGTCCGCTCATAAGAATAGGGAGAGACTCCCATATCACATTTGTTTTAAAATCAAAATCTGTCATTGGTCACCTTGTATTTAGTAGGATTTAGAAAGGGGCGGAAAATTCCGCCCCTTATTTTTTACTGAGGTGCTTCTCCGAACCATTTTTTATAAAGTTCTGCATATTGACCGTTTTCCATAAACTTAAGTATTGAAATATTTACTGCTTCTCTCAGATCACTCCCCTGGGTAAGGGCTATACCGTATGATTGACCTTCGTATAAAGGCCCCACAGTTTTTACTTTGCCTTCTCCCGCGGTTCTTGCAAAATACATAACGTTTGGAGAATCGAAAAGTACGGCATCCACTCCGCCGGACATAAGCTCCATATACATACCGTCTGTGTTGGGGAAGAGTTTAAGATTGTCCCCTTTTATACCGTGTTTTCTAAGAAAATCTGCACTGGTGGTAGCAAGCTTGGAGCCTACTTTTTTGCCTTTCAAATCCTCTACTGCTTTAATATCTTCATTATCAGCTCTGACAAGCATTTTTAGACCTGCATCATAATAAGGATAAGTAAAGTCAACAACTTTTTCCCTTTCAGATTTTATTGTTATGCCCGCAATTGCTGCGTCGAGGTTTCCTGTCTGAAGACCGGGGATAAGACCGTTAAAATCCATCGGCTGCAGTTTGTAATCCCATCCGTTATCTTTTGCTATCATATCCCAAAGCTCGATATCAAAGCCAACATATGTGTCACCTTTTTTAAATTCAAAAGGCATAAAACTCGTATCCGTACCCACAACCAATTGTCTTGCAAAAACACTACTTACCATTAATACAGTAAGCATTAAACTGATAGTTAAAATTTTGTAAAACTTTCTCATGGCATCCTCCTTTTAGTATTAACTATTTTATACATTAAAAACATGTTATATTGCAATCAAAACTTTTAATCTGAAAATAAGTTAAACTTATACTTGTTGACACACAAATCATCTTTGTTAAATTATTTTCTTAATTATACAATCTTTTACAAGGAGTATTGTTAATGAAAAATTTTTCAGAATTAAAGAATATTTTAAGCAGAATCGACAGAAAAGGATACAAAGCTTACAACGATTTAAAGGGTGCTTACAAAGTTGATAACTATATTTTATTTATAGACAGAGTACAGGGGGATCCCTTTGCCTCTCCTTCAGATATACGAATCAGTATAAACAGAAGTTACCTGCAATTTCCCGATGAGTGCATTGGAAGTGTTTCACGGAAAATGGCCTTTGAAGATTATATTGCAAGAATTATAAGAGATTGTCTGATCAAATACAGTAAAGTAGTAAAAGGATCCGGGAAGAGCGGGACACTTTTTATAAACAGCGGTGCTCAGGAGGTTGTGGAGCGCTCCTCTGTGATTGCAGATGAGAATTCACTTGAAATACGCATAAGTGTCGGTTTGCCGGCTGCCGGAAGAACTATTTTGGCTAACGAATGTGAGAAAATATTTTACAGGATTTTACCGGCAGTTATTGAAACAGTTAGATGGAGTAATATCGACAAAGTTGAATGTCTTCAATTTATTAAAAGTATTGAAAATCAGGAATACATGAGAGATCAGCTTGAAAATGCCGGGCTTGTTGCTTTTATTGCTGACAGGAGTATTCTTCCAAGGGAAAGCGGAAACAGTCAGAAACCGATGAAAGAAGCTGTGCCTTTCTATTCACCAGAAAATCTAAGAGTTAAACTTGGTCTTAAAAATCCCGTCAGCGATGAGGACGGTGTGCAAATTACGGAAATCTTTGGAATGGGGATTCCTAAAGGTGTAACGACAATTGTTGGCGGTGGATTTCACGGGAAATCCACCCTTTTGAATGCATTAAAAATGTGTGTTTATCCACATATATCTGGAGACGGCAGAGAATGGACAGTTGTTGATAAAACGGGTGTAAGTATCAGAGCTGAGGACGGGCGGAATGTGGCAGGTATAGATATCAGAGCCTTTATCAATAATCTTCCTATGAACTCTTATACATCTTTTTTTACAACTACCAATGCCAGCGGGAGTACCTCCCAGGCTGCAAACATACTTGAGTCAATTGAAGTGGGAAGTGGATTGTTGCTTATAGATGAAGATACATCGGCCACAAATTTTATGGTGAGAGATGCTAAAATGCAGGAGCTGGTGGCAAAGGATTTTGAACCGATCACTCCGTTTGTGGAACGTGTACGGCAATTGTACGAGCATTATGATGTTTCCACTGTACTGGTTATGGGGGGTAACGGAGATTATCTGGGAAGATCGGATAATGTTCTTATGATGAGAAATTTTAAATGCTATGAAGTAACCGAAGAAGCTAAAAGTATTTATGAAAAATATACGGTAGCCAATTCTGAAGCTGAAAAAGAAAAACCACATATTGATTTTTCCAGGCAGATTTATGCGGAAACCTTCAATTTTATCAAAAACAGCAGAAAATTTAAAATTAAAACACTGAAAACTGACAGGATTATAATCAACAGAGAAGAGATAGATGTCAGAGATGTGGAGCAGTTTGTTGATGAATCTCAGCTTGCCACAATCGGGAAAATACTGAGGTATATTTCAGAGAAGAAATTTTGCGTGAGTTATGACGGACTGATAAACGATATGAGGAAAAAACTGGAAGAGAGTGGTTTTGACTTTCTGGACAAGAGGTCATCGGCAATGACTAAGCCAAGGCTATATGAAGTACTGGCAGTGCTTAATCGTCTGAGAACTCTTAAGCTTTTTAAACCAGAGAATTAGGCAGCGCTTTTGTTATGGCTGTGTAATCGGTTGCATGCCAGCCGTTTTTTTTATAGAAATTTAAAGCTTTTTTGTTCTTTCCGTCGGCTAACAGATGTATGCTGGTGATATTATTGTTGATGCACCATTTTTCACAGTGTTTAAGAAGTTTGCCACCAACCCCTTTGCTGCGAAAATCGGAGTCCACACACAAATCTTCAATATAAGCCGTATATGAAGCCTTGGCCGTGGAAATGAGAGTTTGTATTGTACACATACCGATTATACTTCCATGTACTTCGGCCACAAATGCTGACGCCCTGCTCTCATTTTTCATCAAAAATAACAACCCGTCATACTGGATTTTCCGGTCAAAATCCACCCCTTCCATAAGGAAAAGCTCCTTAAGAAGGTCCAGCATTTTATCGATATCTTTTTTGCAGGCTTTTCTTACTTGTATTTCGTCTTTCATTGTCAGTCCTTTGAAAATTATAAGAATAAGAATGTAAACTTATTTGTATTAAAAATCAAGCAATAAGCACATTTGAATAATAGTTTGCTATATCGTTTCTTATGGTAGAAATTTCCACCCGAGCATTTAAAGCGTTAAGTGCACGGTCGAAAGAATGCCTTATGTTTACATCCTATATATTCGCCAGAGGCGAATGCTAGACCAAACTAAGTGCGAAACTTGAAAATGGAATTTAACGTGTAAAAATTAAGTCTGATTGTTCATCTTAAGAATATTTTTATAGTTTGCCATTACACGGTTGTAATAAAAACTTGGAAGGGAGTAGTTTCGGGAAAGGTATTTTTTTAAATTTGTGGGACCGAAATTATAAGCCATGATTGCATATTTTTCATTGCCGTTAAATTTATCTTTCAGATATGCAAAATAATTTATTCCAACCCTGATATTTGCAACAGGATCAAACAGTTCATGCCGGTTATTGAGGTTTAGATCGCTTCTTTTATCCGAAATGTAATAAGCTGTGTTTGGAAGCAGCTGCATCAGTCCTACTGCACCTTTATATGAAACAACCTTGATTCTGAAAGAGCTTTCCGTTTTGATCATTGCAAGTACCAGATAGGGGTCTATATGATGTCGCTTAGATTCTTTTGCGATAATGTATGCCAAATCGTATGTGGAATAATTTTTAACGTTCATTTTAAATTCATCCAACAATTGCTGAACATCAATTACCAGGCTGTAAAAAGAAATTTTCTTTTTGGATTTATTTATATTTGCATTCAGTGTTTTATATGAATTTTTAAGCTGTGGAATGGTCTTCTTAAAATATTTAACCTGATTGGATAGATAAAAATGTGCTGAAACACTGGAGATAAAAGTGAATATAAGTAAAGTTATAAATAAAAATTTAAGTTCACTGCCTTTGAAAAAGCTCAATATAAAAGCCTCCAAGTTTATAAGTTATTCTTATATTCTTCAAAATCAGGGTTGATTATTTAATTTGAAAAATAATAAAAATTATTTATTTTTCAAGATTAAAAAGGTATTATTTATGATTAGTTTAATTTTATAAAGGGATTCCAATGTTTAACTTACCTGAGCTTTATTATGGGCGGTTTCTGAAAAGGTATAAAAGATTTTTTGTTGATATTGACTACAAAGGGACAATTCTGACTGCTCACAATCCCAATACCGGTTCCATGAGAAATCTTCTGAAAGAGGGCAGGGAGGTTGCGTTTTCAAAAAGTGACAACCCTGAAAGAAAACTGAAATATACGTTGGAAAGCTTCAGAGTAGATAATTGCTGGATTTATACAAATACTATCAAAGTAAATAAAATAGTGGAAAACGCTTTGAGAGATGGCGAAATAGCCGAGTTAAATGGTTATCAGAAAATTGTCAGAGAATACAAAATATTAAACAGCAGGATCGATTTCTATCTTGATATAAAAAGTCAAGAGAATCTAATTGAGGTCAAAAGTGTGTCTCTTTTTGATGATAGTCATGCTATGTTTCCCGATGCTGTGACAACAAGGGGTCAGCGTCATCTTCAGACATTAAAAGAATCGCTTGGAATGGGTTATAAAGCTCATGTTCTGTATATAATCCAGTCGGACAGAAAAAAATTCCGTTGTGCGGAAGAGATTGATTCTAGGTATTGTGAGATATTTGAAGAAATAAAAAGAGCCGGCGTCAATGTGCTTTTTTATCGAAATGTTATGGATATCGGGAGAAACGTTTGCTATTTGGAGCGATTAGATTGATGAGATTAATAAGACCCTTGGTATCATCTTTGAAACCCGTCTTGGATTTATAGTCTATTTCGTTGAAAAGAGCTATCACTTCCGCAAGTTCTTTATTTGACCACAGCTTCTTATTTGATTTGATTTTATTGATTACGAAAGTATGTTCGTTTATAAGCGACGGGTTAATTTTGTAGAGATATATTTTCTGGATTCTTTTGAACAGCATACTGTACAATATATCCAGATTTTCTCCTGCGTCTATGAGTCTGTATAAACTGGACATGGCGCCTTTGTAGTTTTTGTTGCAGAATTGATCGATAAACTTGAATATGGACTCGTTTCTGGAAGAGCTTATAATATTCAGAATCTCCGTTTCATCTTCAGGTTTTTCATAGTTAAAGTAAATTTCCACTTTTTTCAGTTCATTTTTTACAATGGATAAGTCGTTGTTGCATAGAATATATATTTCTTCGGCTATCTGTTTGCTTAAACGAAAGCCCTTTTCATTAAACATCGCTGTGATTTCATTAATTATACCTGTTTTGTTCTTTTTTGCCTCCTGTATAAGTGTGAAGTTTTCTTCTGCTTCTTTTAGTTCTTTTTTATTTATGGATTCGAAGAGAAAAACGATTACCGATTCTGATTTAATGGACTTTTCCATAAGCCAGCGGGTGTCTTTATATTTTTCTGCATTCTTTATAATAACAAGTTTTTCCGGAGAGAAAAGCGGCATAGTAAAAATAACGGTGAAAAATTCTTCCGTATTCAATTCATCGGCATAAAATATGCTTTCTTCAGGCTCCTTTAAAGAATCAGTGATTTCTGATACTTTTTCATCTTGAAAGATTTTGCTGCCTACGATTACGTAATGTTTACTTTTTAAACTCATGTTTGAAATCCAGAAGAATATCGTTGATTGTATTGCGGAAAGCTTCGTCTCTGTTGCGGCGGTTTTCTGAAATATTGTTTCCTATGGTAAAAGAATTTGTCCTGGAAAAGGTTTTATCAAAAACCTTATTTGAGTTATTATCCAGAATAAGTATGTGAAGTTTAGCTGACAGATCCGATCTGACGGCTTGATTGGTTCGTGAATTTATTGATGCTGAAGTTGTTACACTGTCTAACCTGAAATGAAGTCTGTAATCAGCTTCTTTCTTTTGGGCAAGTGAGTTGTAACGGGTGAAAAACATTGTGGCCTGTTTGTCCAGCATGCTTCTGTAATTGGCTTCATCAGCATTGTTGGCTATAGATGCTACATAATATTTGTAGTTCAATCCGCCAGTACTGCTTAATCCTGCTATTTTATAACCGCAGCCGAAAATCAGCAGAATGGCAGCCAGAAGTGTGAGTTTTTTCACTATTTTACCACCAGGCTTATCAGTTTATCCGGAACATATATTTCTTTAACAAGATTTTTGCCTTCGAGACGCTTCTGGACTTTAGAGTTCGCTTTGGCGGAATTCAGTGCTTCTTCTTTTTGTGCTCCCACGGGCAGTTCAATATTAGCTCTGACCTTGCCGTTAATTTGTACAACAATAGTCGTGGTATCTTTTACAATTTTACTTTCATCAAATGACGGCCAATCCTGGTTTGATATGAACGTTTTGTTGCCGAGTTTTCCCCACAATTCTTCGCAGATGTGCGGTACAAAAGGAGTCAGCATTTTCAGAAGTGTTTCCAGTGACTGCAGGTATAGTATTTTTTCATTATCTGTTTTCAGTTTTTTTTCTGTCTGGTAGAGAAAATTCGTCAATTCCATGCATGCTGCTACTGCTGTATTTAAGTGAAACTTTTCAATGTCGTTCGTTACTTTTTTTATTGTTGAATGCAGATTGTATTCCAGCTCTTTTGACAGATCGGACCCTTTTTTCTCAGGATTTGTGTTTTCATCTTTCAAATTTAAGTTATTTGTAACAAGCCTGAAAACCCTGTTGATAAATCTATAGCATCCTTCCACACCTTGCTGATTCCACTCGAGATCTCTGTCAGGTGGAGCTGCAAAAAGGCTGAAGAGCCGCGCCGTATCCGCTCCGTATTCTTTTATTAAATTATCCGGATCCACCACGTTTTTTTTGGACTTGCTCATTTTTTCAACACGTCCTATTTCCACATCGGAATCACACATAACACATTTGTCCTTTTCCACTTCTTCAGGGAAAAGCCATCCGTGTATAGGGCATCTGTATGTTTCTTTGCAGACCATGCCTTGTGTAAGCAGATTCTGGAAAGGCTCGTCAATATTTACAAAACCAAGATCTCTCAGTATTTTTGTATAAAACCGTGCGTACAGGAGATGCATGATAGCATGTTCCACACCGCCGATATATTGATCCACTGGCATCCAGTAATTTGCCTCATCTTTATTAAAAGGGGCGGTTTCACATTGCGGAGAGCAGAATCTGAGAAAGTACCATGAAGACTCCACAAAGGTATCCATAGTATCGGTTTCACGTTTTGCCGGAGATGAACATTTCGGACACTCTGTATTGACAAATTCTTCCGCTGTTTCCAAAGGGTTGCCGATGCCGGTGAATTCTACATCAAGAGGAAGTTTTACCGGTAAATTATCTTCTCTTACCGGAACAACGCCGCATTTTTCGCAATGTACCACGGGGATTGGTGTCCCCCAATATCTCTGTCTGGAAATTCCCCAGTCTTTCAGCCTGTAGTTAACTGTTTTTTCTCCGAGATTATTTTCGTTAAGATATTCTGTTATTTTTTCTTTTGCTGTTTCCACATCCAGACCGTTAAATTCTCCGGAATTAATAAGATATCCGTCTCCTGCGTATGCCTCTTCCATCGTTTCACCGTTTAACTCTTTGCCCTCCGGCTGGATTACCACGGTAATCGGAAGGTTGTATTCTTTGGCGAAATCAAAATCCCTCTGATCATGAGCAGGTACTGCCATAATGGCGCCGGTTCCGTAGTCCATAAGTACATAATTTGCAATATATATCGGTATCTGTTTATTTGTCATAGGATTGGTTACATATTTACCGGTAAAGAATCCCTTTTTCTCTTTATCCTCAGCCATACGGCTGATCTTTTCTTCTTTCAGTATCGAATTTATGAACTTTATCCCTTCTTTTTCTTTTTCCGTTCCGGCTATCAATTGCTTTGACAGAGGATGTTCCGGAGCTATCAGCATAAAATTAGCCCCGTAAAGGGTATCCGGCCTTGTTGTAAACACTTCAATAGGCTGATTAAGTTCTTGTAGAGAGAATCTGATAATTGCACCGTGGGATTTGCCTATCCAGTTTCTCTGCATAGTGAGAACTTTTTCCGGCCATCCGTCCATTTCGTATGTGCAGTCAAGGAGTTCGTCTGCATATTCGGAAATTTTGAAAAACCAGCCGTCAAGTTCTTTTATTTCCACATCACTGCCGCATCTCCAGCATTTTCCCTCTTCAACCTGTTCATTTGCAAGGACGGTATTGCAATCTTCACACCAGTTTACATTCGATGTTTTATTGTAAACCAGTCCCTTTTCAAACATTTTGATAAATACCAGCTGCTCCCACTTATAGTATTCAGGATCGCATGTTGCTATTTCTCTGTCCCAGTCATAAGAGAGTCCGAGTTTTTTCAATTGCTCTTTCATAAAATTTATATTGGAATATGTCCATTTTGCGGGATGAATTTTATTTTTAATGGCAGCGTTTTCTGCCGGTAACCCGAAAGCGTCCCATCCCATAGGATGGATCACATTAAAGCTTTTCATAGTTTTGTATCTGGACACAACATCGCCAATGGCATAATTTCGCACATGCCCCATATGAATTTTGCCCGAAGGATAGGGGAACATTTCCAGACAGTAAAATTTTTCCCGGTTTTCATTTTTTGATGTTTTATAGCTTTTGTGCTCTTCCCAAAGCTTTTGCCAGGTGGATTCAACTTCGGAATGATTGTAGTGCATTAACCGCCTCCTGAATCTATTATAAAAACTTCTTAATAACACATAAAATTTTAGGTGTCACCCCCTTTTGTAGTTAATTAAATTTAGAAAGTCCATAAGTATTTATCAATAAAATGTCATGAAACAATAGACTGGTTTTAAAGTTTTAGGTAGAATTTATATTTACAGTCCGACTATTTTACCGAAATGTCTGCGGGTGGAATCCTGAAGCTTATCCGCCACTTTGAAAGCTTCTCTCAGAAGCTCCTGTTCGTTTTTTGGAAGTTTGTAAGGATCAAGGTAATGATCAGGTTCTTTCCCCCGTCCGATAAGTTTGATTTCATTTTTCAATCTTATGTATGTGAAGTATTCGAAAGCCGCCTTAATATGATCCACAGTGGCTTTGTTAAAAATTTCCTTTTCATATAGTTTATCCAGCCTTTCAAGGGTGGTATTGGCATACGTACTGTTTTCAAGCATATACATTCTTATACAGTCGACAATAAAGATACTGCCGTTTTCCTTGACCGAAAGTTTGCCTTTGTGTTCATCCTCACTTGAAGTGACAAAGCGTCCCAGAAAACCGAACGGAACTTTGTGCTTGAAATCCAACTCCATCATTTTAAAAAGGAAAAGTTTATTGTCGTAAACCTGTTTCAGGATGAATGTTTTAAGGTCATTCAACAAATTCGGAGAACCGTATAGTGGAAAAAAGTCAAAAAAGATAGATGAATATCTTACACGTTGCGGTTCAGGCGTTTCGATCCATTTAGAAACTTTATCTTTCCACTCATCAAGTTTCCCTCTCCACTTGGGATTGCTGAGCATTACATTACCTTTACACAAAGGATAACCAAGGTAATCCAGAGCATTAACAAGCTTTTCGGAAAAAGGGATGAAAAACTTGTCTACTTCTTCCCGTTTTTCTTCGGGAAAGTTCTCAAAAATTATCCCGTTGTCCTGATCAGGCCCAAGGAGCATTTCCTTTCTGCCGCCGCTTCCCATTATTATAAAGCAGTATTTTATATCAGGCGGTTTATAACCTTGGCTCACCATATCGTTATAGACAAGTTCGAAGCATCTCCGGATTATATTATGGTGAATGTAAGAGATAATCTCCATTGTTTCCACATGTGAACGGTTTTCCAAAAGGAGGACTTTTGCTACGGATACAATTTCATCACGTATCGGTTTAAGTTTTTCAATCTCTGCAGTTTCTTTTGCTTTGCCTATAAGAAGAACTGATTTTTGACTTCTGAATTTCATCAAATCCCTTATTGAGAGTATCCCTGTTAACTCTTCATTATCAACTATAGGCAGGTGTCTTATTTTATGTCTGAGCATGAAAGCGGCAGCCTCATACATATAATCATCAGAAGACATCACATAAGGATCGGGAGTCATAAATTCACTTGCCTTCATATCTTTCTGGCAGAATTCGTCATTTCTTGAGAGGATTTTTGTAACCAAATCCCTCTCTGTGACTATCCCCAGCAATTTACCGGTTGAATCGCAGATGAGAATTGAGCTTATACCTTTTTCAGTCATTATGTTTGCAATTTCACTTGCTGTGGCTTCTGGGGAAGCAGTTAATGGTTTAGGGGTCATAATATCCCCGATTTTTTTCTGAAAAGGGTAGGCGTCAATCTGAGTCTGATGATCTATATCGTGGCTTTTCACAACTTCCTGATATAGTTTTCTGATCCTGGAGAGAACGGCTTTGTTGAAAAAATTGCTGACTAACGGGTAGTTTCTGGATATTTCCAGTATTATATCTTTAGGTATGAGAAGGCACTGCGTATCTTTAGATGTTCTGGCTCCTGCGGAATAACCTTCGTTGGTGAAAATCGGTGTCCAGCCGAAGTATTCGCCGTCACTTCTGTTGTCTACGGTTATTTCCACCCCTTCGCTTGTTTCAGAGAATATTTCCACCTGACCTTTATTAATAAAATACAGATATCCCGTGGGTTTATCGTATTGTGAGAAGATAATTTTATTTTTAGGATACTCTTTTACTATACTTTTTTCTCTTAAAAAATCAGCTGTACCATCGGGGAGATTCCTAAAGGGTTCAACGGTTTTTAAGTGGTTAACCAGAGCCATAAGTATACCTTGATTTATTTGTTTTTAGCAACTTTAAAAGGATGAGCATGAGTCTTTATTATGTACTCACCAAACAGCTTAAACCATATTGTAACCGCTGCAATTCCCGTCCATTTTTCATAAGAATATATAAACCAGAAGGGCAGTGCGCCGATAATTGCCCAAACTATTGCGATTCCAGCCGCCAGATTTAAAAATCCTACAAAAGGGGCCCACTTTGCAGGATTTTTAGGTGGTTCTTCTTTTTTTAATGCGACTCTTGAATAATCTTTTTTGATAAAAATCTTATAGGCATTTCTCAGCCAGTAAAATGAAATGGGAAAGAGAGCCGCAAAAAGAATCCATGATATTACTATGAAAGGATTAAGTACTAACACATAACACCTCTGTTGTATTTTAAAAATATAATAACGCAAAAAAAAGAAAAGTTAAATAATAAAAAAGGGCTCCCTTATTTTAGGGAGCCCTGAGTTTTAGTATCATGTACTTAACGATTTAATGGTGTGAAGATGTTACTTCTCCGGAACCCTTGGGGTAACGGAGGTTTTCAACCATTTCCGCAATATCATCAGGTACTTTTTGAGTCATATTTTTAACAGCGAAAGCAACGGCAAAGTTAACAATCGCACCTATGGTACCGAAAGCGTTAGGTTCGATTCCAAGGAAGAATCTTGGCTCGCCGCCGAAGAGACCGAGGAATTCAGTACCTGGTATAAAGAAAATACCGTCATGGGCGAAAACGTAAATCATTGTAATACCGATACCTGCTACCATACCGGCTATTGCGCCTTCTTTGTTCATCGTCTTGCTGAATATTCCCATCATAAGAGCAGGGAAGAGTGAACTGGCCGCAAGACCGAATGCAATAGCAACGGTACCAGCGGCAAAGTCCGGAGGATTCAGACCAAGATAGCCTGCGAATATAATAGACACAGCCATGGCAATCCTGCCGGTAAGAAGTTCTCCTTTATCACTGATATCAGGCTTTATCATACCTTTAACAAGGTCGTGGGATATAGCCGAAGATATAGCAAGAAGCAGACCGGCAGCTGTTGAAAGAGCGGCAGCAAGACCGCCTGCAGCAACGAGACCGATTACCCAGCCGGGCAAACTTGCGATTTCAGGGTTGGCAAGAACCATTATATCACGGTTAACTATCAATTCATTACCTTCCCATCCGGCGGCAGCAGCGTTATTCAGGAACTGCTGGTCGTTGGAGTTGCCGTTGTAATATTGGATACGCCCGTCGTTATTTTTATCCTGGAACTGTATCAGACCTGTAACTTCCCAGTTCCTCATCCATTCAGGTCTGTTTTCATATTTAATACTGTTTTCTTCAGCGAAGTAATCACCATTGTCCTGCATTACGGCGCTGTTAACTGTTGCATGGATGTTCAAACGAGCCATGGCCGCAACAGCGGGACATGTAGTGTAAAGTATCGCGATGAAAATAAGCGCCCATCCTGCGGACAAACGTGCATTCTTGACGCTTGAAACTGTAAAGAAACGCATAATAACGTGAGGAAGACCGGCTGTACCGATCATCAGCGACATTGTGTACATAAACATATTAAGTTTGCTGAATCTGAAGTATGTACTGTATTCGCTGAAACCGAGACTTGTTACAACTTCATTCAGTTTTTGCAGCATATAGGAGCCTGTGTCGCCGAATTCAGAACCAAGTCCGAACTGCGGAATAGGATTGCCTGTAAGTGTGATCGATATGAAAATAGCCGGAATTGTATAAGCTATAATCATTACTGTATATTGGGCAATCTGTGTGTAAGTAATACCTTTCATTCCACCCAAAACCGCATAAACAAAAACAACCGCCATACCGATAATAACACCTACTGTGTTCGAAGTTTCAAGAAATCTTGAAAATGCAACACCAACACCGGTCATCTGACCGATAACATAGGTAAGTGATGCGATGAGAAGACAAAGTACTGCAACACCTGTAGCTGTTTTTGAATAATAACGTGTTTTGAAGAAATCCGGTACTGTGTAACGGCCGAACTTTCTAAGGTAGGGAGCAAGTAACATAGCCAGAATACAGTAACCGCCTGTCCATCCCATAAGAAAGAGAGAGCCGCCGTAACCCATATAAGCAACCAAGCCGGCCATCGATATAAAAGATGCTGCTGACATCCAGTCCGCCCCGATTGCGGCACCGTTTGCAATAGGATTTACGCCGCCGCCGGCAACATAAAAGTCCTTAGTACTGCCTGCACGGGCCCAGATAGCAATACCGATGTAAATTGCAAATGTTAAAAAGACAAAGAAATATATCCATATTTGTGTACCCATATATTAACCCCCCTTACTCTTCTTCCAGGACATCATATTCCCTGTCCAGATTGTTCATCAATTTGCAGTAGGTAAAAATCAGAATGATGAAAATGACTATTGAGCCCTGTTGTGCAAACCAAAATCCAAGCGGAAAACCTGCGATATGAATCTTGTTTAAAACATCTACCAAAAGAATTCCGGCAACAAAGGAAACGAGAAACCAGATCAGCAGCAACCAACTGATAATTTTCAGATTTCGTTTCCAATACTGCTCCATAGCTTCCTTGTCCATAAATACACCTCTCTGAGCGTTTTTAAGAAAAACCTAAATAATGGATGCTAATTAAAAAGGACTTAAATTTTTCTTTCACCTCCTTTTCTGTATTTTTTGCACAGCATCCATAATTCCAAGTCCTATGATAATACTAATACAATGTTTTATATATGTCAACTATTATTTTGAATCTCAGGATATCTCTTTGCTTTCTGTAGCTTATAACTGATTTGCTGTTCTGATTACAAGCTTAAAATATTAAAAAAATATTAGTGTTTTAATTTAAATTAATTAAAAAATAAAACATTGTATACAATATGCAGTATACAACTCTCTATTTAACTAATAGTATTAAAATTTAATTAAGTTTGGAACTATTGAATTAATAATTAAAATAATCGAGAAATTATTGAATTTAATTGTTTAAGTAATTAAAATATAGCAGGAGAGTAAAGTGAAAAATTATAGAGAAGATATAGGTAAACTTTTTGAATATTATGATAAATATCTCCAGGGCAAAGATAAGGCATTAAAATTAACGCTGATTACTTTTCTCAGCAGAGGTCATCTCCTTATAGAGGATGTTCCCGGTCTGGGAAAGACAACCCTTGCTCTTGCCATTGCCAAATCAATGGGGCTTTCTTTCGGAAGAATACAGTGTACCAACGACCTTTTACCAACCGATATCACAGGCTTATCTATCTTTAACAAAGACAAAAGGTCTTTTGAATTTAGAAAGGGGCCGATTTTTAATAATATTGTGCTTGTGGATGAAATTAACAGGGCAACTCCTAAGACTCAAAGTGCTCTGTTGGAATCTATGGGGGAGAAACAGGTCACTGTTGAGGGGGAAACATACCAACTGCCGAATCCGTTTTTTGTGATAGCAACACAAAATCCGTCGGAACAACACGGAACGTTTCCTCTGCCGGAATCACAACTGGACAGATTTTTGATGAAAATAAGCATCGGTTATCCTTCCAGAAAGAAGGAGCTTGAAATTCTGAAAAGGGGGAGCAACAGGAGCGGCATTAATAAATCAGAATCTGTCTTAAGTTCTGAAAGTGTGCTGAATCTTATCAGTTTCATAAAAAACACTGTCAGTGTTGATGATAAAATCTATGAATACTTGCTTGAAATTGCAAATCTTACCAGAGAAAACAGTGAGTTTTTGATAGGTTTGTCCACCAGGGCTATGCTTTCGATTCTCAATGCGGCTAAGGTCAGTGCTTTTATTAATGACAGAGATTTTGTGATACCGGAAGACATTTCCGATTATTTAAGGTATACCGTTTCCCACAGGGTTCTTTTCAGAAAACAGCTGCCCGAGGATGAAAAAGCAGATATTTTGAAATCGCTTTTGGATTCAATCAGACTGCCCGTATGAAAATACTTTCTTTTAAAAAAAATAAGAATTTTAAACCCGTTTATTTTACAAAAGCCGGGTGGTTCTATATTATAGTTACAATAGTGTTGGGATTTGCCGCTGTTAATACCGGCAATAATCTTATCTTTATTATAGTTTCTTTTCTTTTGGCTGCGATGGCAATTTCCGGATTTTATGGCAAGAAAAATATAAATAATATAAATATAAATCTGAAAATGCCTGCTGAGATTTATGCTGAGTCTGCCTTTATTGTGAAAATGAAAACGGAAAATGAAAAAAAATTCCTTGATTCGTATCTGCTTAAAATGAAATTTTGTGAAAGCGAAATATTTTTCGGTAGAGTAGGTCGAAAAAGCAGCAAGGAAGGCAAAACAAATTTGATGTTTCAGGAAAGAGGAATTAACCGCATTAAAGAAATCTTTCTTTATTCAAGATTTCCGTTCAATTTTTTTGTTAGGTGTAAGAGAATTCCTGTTAACAGTGAAGCAGTGGTTTTTCCAAAACCTGTGAGATCAAGTGAAAGTGCCAGAAGCTATTCGCTCAATGAGGCAGAAGGTTCAGCTGTAAAAGATAATTATGCCTCGGAAGAACTTAGCAGCATAAGGAATTATGAGTATGGCGACAGCTTGCGGCTTATTCACTGGAAACATTTTGCAAAAAGCGATGAGCTGAAGGCGAAAAATTTTAGCGGAGGGCTTACTTCACCTGTGGTTATCGATATGAGCGGGCTGGATTTTGTATCGGAGGCTGAAATCTCCTCAGCGACTTATGACGTTATTGATTTGATTAAAAATAATATACCTGTTGGGCTTAAAACAGACAGCGATTATTTTCCACCTGATGTAACAAACCGGCATAAACTTAATCTGCTCAGATATCTGGCTTTATATGATGACAATAAATAATTTGGTAAAAATCAACACAATTTTTATAAGTATTATTTGCTTTGCTGCAGTAGCAGAGTATATGAACCTTTTTGTCCTTGTTTTTATTTCCGGAGTAATTGTTGCAAATTTTCTGGGCATGAAGAGTTATGACCTCTATTTACCCCGTTTTTTGGCTAATTCTCTGGGAGTGATTGTTTTACTCGCAGCATTCCTCAATTTCAGTATCGAAAATATGAATGTGATTTTTATCAATGCCCTTATTGTATTGATGGGGCTAAAACTGATGGAGAGGAAACAGTACAGGGATTACATGCAGATATCACTGATGGCTGTTTTTATTCTGGCCGGTCTTTCCCTGTTAAATTTGAGCATGGTGTTTCTGATATACCTTTTGGCGGAGGTATTGCTAATAATCCTTCAAATGGTACTTTTGACAGTGATGGTGGAGGACGAAACTTTTGTAATGGATAAAGCGTTTTTTGTTTCAATTTTAAAACCCATCACTTTGATTATGGTTATTTCTGTACCGGCTGCGGCTTTTCTTTTTTTGATTTTGCCGCGTACGGATTATCCTATGCTGAGTTTTCTGAATAACCGTCAGAATGCTTCCACCGGTTTTACCGACAGCATCAGATTAGGGACTGTCAATACAATTCAGAATAACGACAAAACAGCTTTCAGGGTGAAAATGGAAAAAATTGACGATAAGTTTCTTTACTGGCGGGGTGTGGTTCTGGATACATACCGGAATAATGGCTGGCAGAGTAATTACAGCGGGTCCAATATTAAGCACAATGTTAAACGTGAAAACCTGAATAAAAAAATTATAAAATACAGAGTATTTATGGAACCCACTGCAAACAAATACCTCTATACGTTAAATGTACCGGCTGATGTAACATTTTCGGATGATTTTAGCTTCGATAATAAAAGAAAGGAAGTTACCACTGATGATCCGGTGAAAACAAAAATTTCCTACAAAGCTGTCTCCTATCTGAGTCAAGAGATTAAAACTGATTTGGCAAATAGAAAGATATATTTGCAGACATCAGGCGTGAGCAGTGAAGTCAAGAAGATTGCAAACCGCCTTAAAGGTGATACCAGAGTCGGAACTGCTGATAGTATCCTTAATTATTTAAAGCCTCCGGATTTCAAATATTCTCTTGAAAATTTGCCTTTAAATAAAGAGCCGTTAAAGCATTTTCTTACCGTTACAAAAATGGGAAATTGTGAATATTTTGCTTCGGCAATGGGTGTGCTTCTAAGACTGAGCGGCATCCCTGCAAGACTCGTGGGTGGATTTAGAGGCGGTTATTATGATGAAGCGGCCGGTTATTATTCTGTTTTATACAGTAATGCCCACGTGTGGGTGGAAGCTTATATTGACGGTACGTGGCGGAGATATGACCCGACACCGGCTGATTTTACCCGGTTCACAGATAAAAATAAACTCAGCAGTCTTAAGGAGATTCAATTATTTTTTGATAAGTTAAGTTATTACTGGACGGTTTTTGTGATTAACTACGATTTTGCAAAACAGATGGAGGGGCTGAAAAATGCCGGTGAAGCAGCAGAAAATATTAAATTTGATTTAAAGCTTTCCGGCAAAGCCGTTTTTGTTCTGTCAGTACCTTTTATTCTTTTATTAATATTTGTTTTTAAGAAGAAAAGTGAAAAAAGAGCAGAGAAAATTCTGAAAAAATTTGATGAAGTTTTTTTGAAGTTGGGAGTATCAAGGGCACCCGGGGAAGGGCTTATTAAGGTTGTTAATAATATAGGCAATAAGGAAATAGGCGAGGAATTGAAAAAACTGGCATATGAATATTATTCGGCAGTTTACGGAAATAATGAGTTTAACCATGAAAAATATAGAACTTTGAGAAAAAGACTTAATGATATATCCCGTTATATAAAACATTCCTCTGGCTAAAAGGGCAAAATTACTGTACTTATTTTATTTCTTCTAATCCTAAAAATTCTTCTGATTTTATAAATTCAAGCAGTTCGCGCATACCTTTAAAACCGGTTTCTCTGTCTACTGCTTCCACTGCTAGGAAAAGTATCGGGTCGTTTTTATAAATTGTTCCTATATTGTGAACGGCCAAAAGTGAATTAAGATTATATTTTTTAAAAATTTCACCGGCTTTTTCTTTCAGAATCTTTTCAGCTTCCGGAGTTTTTTCAAAAAGATTTATCTTCGAATAATCCTCTATGTATTTACCCGGATACTTTGCTTTACCGTGATGTATCAATATTGTTCCTGTGGAATCACATGTATTTTTATAGAAATCCTTATAAAGATCAGATATTTCATTGATTTTTTCTATTTTTACGCTGATGTTTTCCATGGCAACCTCATTGTTTTAATCTGTATTTACAGGGTTGTATCTCAGTATAGATTTTTTTGGAAGTGAAAAAAATTTTTTTAATATTTCTTTTGACTAATACATAAGATGCTGGTATTATAATGGAAGGGCGATGCCCAAAGAAATTTAAGAGGTGAAAGAATGAGTAACACAGGTACAGTGAAATGGTTCAATGATTCAAAAGGGTACGGTTTTATAACTGGCTCAGATGGCGAGGATGTTTTTGTGCACTATTCCGCAATTTCAATGGAAGGTTTCAAGTCCTTGAAAGAAGGCGACGAAGTGGAGTTTGAAGTTGTTGAAGGTCCCAAAGGTCCTCAGGCAGCTAATGTTGTTAAGGTATAGATAAATCTATACGAACCGGAATTATTAACTGGTTATAACGACAAAAACTATATCCGCCTTCGGGCGGATTTTTTATTTTCTGAAAAAAATATTAAACAAAACAGTAAGAATAATACTGATAATAATTGAAGTAACTATCGGGAAATAAAAAGTGAAATTATCTTTTTTTATGAGAATATCTCCGGGGAGTTTCCCCAATCCAAATTTTCCTCCAAAAAGTAAAACAGTTCCGATTCCTGCAATTACCAGGCCAATAATGATGAGTAATTTAGCAAAGTCTGGTACTCCGTTCATTTAAACTGCTCCTGATTTTTCATGTACTTTGCTGTTATTAAAGCGCTTTGATAACTGTTTTCTGTATCTGTCCTCTTCACTGTAAATGCACCCACAGTATTGCTGCCTGTACATATCCATCTCTTTGCTTTTTTCTATTCCCTCTTTCCAGCCTTCTCTGAAATCGTAATAGAAAAATCTTGTGTTATATTTTTTTGCCGCAGTTTCGCATAATTCAGCTATAAGATCGTGGTTCTGGAATTTGCTATATAATAATGATGTTGTGAAATAATCAAATTTTCCTTTTGATGCTATTTGTGCGCTTTTTTCAATACGAGATGCATAGCAGTACATGCATCTGTTGTCTTCCCTGTAAACCACATTTCTGGTAAATTCTGCCAATCCGTAATGTTCATCTATTATCGATTTTATTCCGTTTTTGTCGTTAAATTCAAATACACTTTCCAGTCTTTTGTAAAATTCTGTTACCGGATGAATATTTGGGTTATAAAAAAATCCGTAAATTGTTTCAAAATTTTCATGAAGAATTTTTGACGTGTATATTGAACAGGGTGCGCAGCATTGGTGCATAAGTATCTTCATATAGCTTACCTTTTTAGTGAATTCACAGGGGAAACAGATCCCCCTGTGATAGGAAAGATATTAAACGTTGGGTAAGTTTTCAAGTGATTTCCTGATGGCTTCTTCAGGATATTCATAATCTTCAAGTTTGCCGTCGAAAAAGGCATCATAGGCTGACATATCAAAATAACCGTGTCCGCTGAGACAGAAAAGCAGGGATTTTTCTTTGCCTTCTTTCATATTGTTTTCAGCTTCCATCGCTGCAGCCGCAATTGCATGCGCAGATTCCGGAGCAGGAACAATCCCTTCGGTCTGGGCAAACATTATTCCGTATTTGAATATATCAGACTGATGAACATTCTGGGCATCTATTATACCTTCATGATAAAGATGGCTCACAATAGGGGATTCTCCGTGATATCTCAGTCCACCTGCATGAATTGCAGGAGGCTCAAAATCATGTCCCAGTGTATACATTTTCATGATAGGAGTTAATTTTGCCACATCACCGTAATCGTAAGCAAATGTACCTTTTGTCAAGGTAGGGCAGCTTGCCGGTTCAACGGCCACCGCTTCCACATTTTTGCCTTCCAACTTATCTTTTATGAAAGGGATAGCGATTCCGCCGAAATTGGAGCCTCCGCCACAGGATGCAAAAATCTTGTCCGGATAATCATTGATCAGCTCGAACTGCTTCTTAGTTTCAAGTCCTATTACAGTCTGATGTAAAACAACATGGTTCAGAACGCTTCCGAGTGCGTAATTTGTATCATCCCTGCCTGCAGCTTCTTCCACAGCTTCACTGATTGCAAGCCCGAGGCTCCCGTTGGATTCGGGATTTTGTTTCAGTATCTCTCTGCCTGCATTGGTCAATTCGGAAGGACTGGGTATAACTTCCGCATCAAACATACGCATAAATGATTTTCTGTACGGTTTTTGATTGAAACTTACTTTTACCATATATACTCTGCACTGCATCTCAAGCGTTTTGCAGGCAACTGACAGTGCGCTTCCCCATTGCCCTGCGCCTGTTTCGGTGGTTAAACGGTTTATTCCGTTAATTTTGTTATAATAGGCCTGAGCCACTGCAGTATTCGGTTTATGACTCCCGGCCGGTGATGTCCCTTCATATTTAAAGTAGATTTTGGATTTTACACCGAGAGCCTTTTCGAATCTTTCGGCTCTTATTAATGGAGTCGGTCTCCAAAGACGCAATACTTCCATTACTTTTTCCGGTATATCGATCCATCTTTGTGTGGACATCTCCTGCTCAATAAGCTGAGGGGGGAAAATTGCTTTCATTTCATCAAATGTAATGGGTTTGCCTGTAAATGGGCTGATGGGCGGATCCATAGGTTTCGGAAGATCAGCCAGTATATTATACCATTTATCAGGTATGTATTTCTCGTCAAGAAAAACCTTACTCATAATATATCCTCCATAAATAATTATAACTTTTTATCATATTTTAAACACAAATCAAGAACTAAAGTTTTCTGTCGACTCCAATTTTTTTAAGAGCTATGGCAATTTATTGGTGAGATAGTGAAGTGGGGAAATGGTGGTAAAGGCAAAGGTTGAGGTTTAGGAAGTTGATCAGGTTGAGATTATTGAGGAAGTTTATAAAGTTGTGAGTGAGGTTCTTTAATACTTTTACTACCTCTAACTACCTCAAACAACCTCCTCTTCACGCATCACGTATCACGAGTTTACGCATGTAAATGGTAAATTTTGGAAATTGCCAACTAAAGTTTTAAGTGGGAATTGTAAAAATTTTAACCGTTACTGAATATGACGGATATTACGGATTGTCAATTGATTCTTTTATTCACTAATACAGTATTTGATATTATATGTTGGAAACGATTTGTTGTGTTTTTTGGATGAGCCTTCAAAAATTTAAAGAAAAGTTTGGAATTCTCACTAAATTTGAAATCACATCAGTATCTTTAGCTTGTATTCTATCATGAACAGGATAATGGTTATGGAAATAAATTGTAATATAAAAATATTTTAGTTTTACAACCGACTAAAAAAATATTATTTTAATATTATATTGAAATATGTTCATTATACTTGACAGTCTCTTGGCTTTTTGTTAACAAGGTGTATCGGTTCCAAAACAAAATTTTATATTGGGGGTTACCATGAGAAAGCTTTTCACAACACTTGCAGTGTTATTTGCTGCAACTTTTTTTGTTTCAAGTTCATATGCGGAGGATGTAATTAAAATAGGTGTTCAGGCTCCTATCACAGGTAAATATGCCAATGAAGGGCAGGGAATTGATAACATTGTAAGATTGTTGGCAAAGCAGTATAATAGCGAAGGTGGAGTAGACGGGAAGAAGATCGAAGTTTACACATGTGATGATGAAGGAACAGCTCAAAAGGCTGCTATATGTGCCAGAGAACTTGTTAATGAAGGCGTAGTTGCTGTAATCGGATCGTACACATCCACATGTGCTGCTGCAGCTCAGCCTATTTACTACAGAGCTGGAGTTCTTCAGACTACTGATGGTACAAGCAGTTCTCTTACTGAAAATGGTTATTGGACTTTTTTCAGAAATTCTTCACCAAACTGGGCGGAAGGTGATTTTACTGCTAAGTTTTTTGTAAACGAAAAGGATTATAAACGCATCGCTATTCTTTCAGATTATTCAACTTTTGCAGTGGATCTTGCAACAGCAGTTGTTGACGGCCTCGAAAAAATTGGAGCTAAGGACAGAATAGTATATAACGGAAAAATCAGATCCGGCGCTCAGAATTTTACACCGGTACTTACAAAAATCAAATCGTTGAATCCCGATGTCATATATTTCAGCGGATATTATACTGACGGTGGCTTATTAAGAGCTCAGCAAAAACAGCTTGGTATTGATGCTGACTTTGTCGGCGGGGACTCAAATGATAACCCGGAATTTATTAAGCTTGCAGGGGATTCTGCAGTTGGTTCTTACTTGATAAATGTGCCGTTGCCTGAAATACTCCCTGATGATTCTGCCCAAAAGTTTTTGGCAAAATATGAAAAAACCTATGGTTCTTCTGTACCGAGTATATGGACAGTTTTTAATGCAGACGGTATGAGGGTTATTATGCATGCAATTGAGCAGGTAAAGACTCTGGATACAAAAAAGATTGCTGAATATCTTCATGAAGACCTTGAGGCTTTCTCTGGTTTCACCGGTTCTATGAGTTTTGATGAAAATGGTGAAAGACTTGGAAGCGCTTATATGGCGTACCGTATTAACGAAAACCTTGGATATGATATAATTTTTAAAGAATAATCGGGTTAATCATGGATGTTTTTTTTCAGCAGCTTGTAAATGGACTTACAATAGGTAGTATGTACGCCCTTATCGCTTTAGGTTACACTATGGTATACGGTGTTCTGAAGCTGATTAACTTTGCACATGGTGATTTGGTTGCATTGGCGGCGTATGTAGGCTTAACAATTTATACACAGATGGTGGGTGCTTCGGCACCCTCTATCTGGTTTGTACTTTTTATGTTTATAGCTTCGGCTTTGATAATAGCTATTGTAGGTGTTTTGCTTGAGCGAGCAGCTTACAGACCTCTTAGAAAAGCTCCCAGACTGAGCGCGGTGGTGTCAGCTCTTGGTGCCAGTATGATGATTCAGAATGGTATAATGCTTATCTGGGGGGCTCAGATAAAAATTTTTCCGGCTGATATAATTCCCAATAAAACTTTTAACGTTAGCGGTGTAGTGGTTACCTCTATGCAGCTTATTATTTTGTGCTTATCATTGGTTCTAATGGCAGCACTGTATTTTTATATTCACAAAACCAAAACCGGTACTGCCATCAGAGCAAGTGCAATAGACCAGGATGCTGCAAGGCTTATGGGTATCAATGTCAATAGGGTGATTGTTACTATATTTGTTCTTGGCTCATCTCTCGGTGCAGTAGGCGGATTGTTTATTGGAATGTTTTACAGAGGGATATATTTCAATATGGGATGGATATATGGCCTGAATGCTTTTGTGGCGGCGATTATCGGAGGAATAGGAAATATTCCCGGAGCTATGGTTGGTGGTATGCTTTTGGGACTGTTTAATGCTATGATTGCGGGCTACATTTCCAGTGCATGGTCAGATGCTTTTACTTATCTGCTTCTTATAGCAATTCTTGTGTTCAGACCTACAGGTATTTTAGGTGAGCGCGTAGCGGAGAAGGTATAATGAAAAATAGGGCATTAATTTTATATACTCTGTTTATAATATTTTTGTGTGTTTTTCCATTTATGGCCGATTCCAAATGGTCAGCTGTGGGGACAACTTTTCTCATTTACGCTGTTGTTGCTTTGAGCCAGGATATTGTGCTGGGAAGAGCGGGTATGTTTGATATGGGACATGCAATATTTTTTGGAGTTGGTGCTTATTCCACTGCAATACTCAATACGGCTTATGGAATACCTATATTCTGGACAATTCCGGTGGCTATAATACTACCTATAATTGTTGGACTGGCTATTGCCACACCTATTGTTCATTTGCGTGGCGATTATTTGCTGGTTACCATGATAGGTTTTAATATTGTTTTTGAACAGGTGTTGGCAAATAACGTATTCGGGCTGACAGGTGGTCCGAACGGAATTTTCGGAATAAGTTTTCCTTCACTTTTTGGATGGCGGTTTGACAGCCAGAATGAAATTTATCTTTTGGCTTTTGTATTGTTCCTGTTGACGTTGTTGGTTATCAGAAATCTTGAAACAAGCAGGGCAGGAAGGGCTTTGCATTATATTAAAGCAGATTCACTGGCTGCTGAATGTGTGGGGATAAATGACAGATTTTATCGGTTATATGCATTTGGTATAGGTGCCGGTATCGCAGGTGTGGCCGGCTCATTGTTCGCTGTTCAATACTCAGCTGTGAGCCCTGAAGCTTTTAACTTTCTGCAGTCTGTGCTGTTCTTCTCTATTGTTATTGTGGGGGGGCCATCCTCAATTCCCGGAATTCTTCTGGGTACATTTGTGATGTTTGTTTTGCCCGAAATTTTCAGGGAACTTGCAACAGCCAGATATTTTGTTTTTGGTATCGCCATGATTTTAGCAATGGTGCTCAGACCCAGAGGTATTTGGCCTTATAACTTCGGAAAAATGCCTAAATTCGTAAAAGAGGAACACTAATTATGCCTATTTTAGAATTGAATAATGTTACCAAAATATTTGGTGGTCTGGTTGCTGTTAATCGACTGAATTTCTCCGTTGAAGAAGGGGAGATTTATGGTGTCATAGGTCCTAACGGAGCCGGCAAAACAACAGTATTTAACTGTATTACAGGTGTTTACACTCCTAAAGAGGGGACAATATATTATAATGGAGAAAAGATTAACGGACTGAGACCGGATCAGATAGCCTCCAAAGGTGTAGTGAGGACTTTTCAGACGATAAGGCTTTTCGGTGAAATGACAGTTGCCGAAAATATCATGTCAGGCAGACACCCGAGAAGTTCTCAGCACTGGTGGAACAGTATATTACATACCCCGAAACAAAAAAAGGATGAAATTTACAACTGGGAAAAGGTTGTTGAATATATGAAGATTTTTGGATTGAACAAATTTGCCGCTACTTCTGCCGGGAGTCTTCCTTATGGTATTCAAAGAAAAGTGGAGATTGCCAGGGCTTTAGCTACAGAACCGAGTCTTTTGATACTGGATGAACCGGCGGCAGGTCTTAATGATAAAGAAACGTTGGATCTGGTGGAAATAATCCGTTCCTTCAAAGATTTCGGGGTTACTGTTCTTCTTATTGAACACGATATGGATATGGTAATGAATATCACGGAGAAGATTTCTGTAATAAACTTCGGTAAAAAAATTGCCGAGGGCCTGCCTGCAGAAATTCAAAGTAATCCTGATGTTATCGAAGCATATTTGGGAAGTGACGAGGATGACGATGAAGAATTCTGAAGCTTTATTAAGAATCGAAGATTTGGTGGTGAATTATGGCAGTATAAATGCTCTTAACGGGGTCAATATTTCCGTAGATCATAGGGAAATTGTTGCAATTTTAGGAGCCAACGGTGCCGGTAAAACAACCACTCTACGCTCTGTCAGCGGCTTGCTGGCGGCTAAGTCCGGTTCCATATATTTTAAAAGTGAGGACATTACAAAAGTTCCGGCTCATAAAATTGTATCTCTTGGAATGAGCCATGCTCCGGAAGGCAGAAGGGTCTTCAAAACATTAACGGTGGAAGAAAATTTATCTTTGGGTGCTTTTACTAAGAAAAATGTGGATATGGAGCGTCTCAGATGGATTTATGAGCTTTTTCCCAGATTGGAGGAAAGGAGAAAGCAGCTTGCAGGAACACTGTCCGGTGGCGAGCAACAGATGCTTGCAATAGGCAGAGCTCTTATGAGTAAACCTGATTTGCTTCTTTTGGACGAACCAAGCTTGGGACTTGCGCCTTTACTTGTTAAGGCCATTTTTAAAACTATTAAAGAAATTAGCCAGGCCGGGGTTACCGTGTTGCTTGTTGAACAAAATGCCAAAGCAGCTCTCAGGCTTGCCAACAGGGGTTATGTCCTTGAAGTTGGTGAGATTGTGTTTTCCGGAACTTCAAAAGAATTGCTGGAGTCAGAGAAAATTCAGGAAGCTTATCTGGGTAAAAAGAAAGAAAACTGACAGATAGTTCAAGGTTCAATGTTTTGATAATTAAGTGATATTCAATTAATATACCAGTATACTGATAGCTGGAGTTCCGCTTAATGAAATATAAAAAGCTCATTATTTAAAATATTAATTCAAGTTTTGCGCTTGCACCTTCTGCAAGTCTTTGCTCGCCCCGTTAAATGCTGCACTGCAGCCCGGTTAAACCGGATTTAACAGGGCGAGGAGCGAATACGACGAAGCAATCTACTTGCTTTTCATATTTTGAGATTGCCACAACCGAGCACTTAGATTCTTAACCCAAGTTTGCCAAAAAAATGCGTAAAGTATTGATATGTATAGAAGTGGGTTTAAAATTATTCACTACAGACTTTTTTATTACGTAAAATTTTGTATGAATACCCCAGGGCATTATAAATTGACTTCTGGTGTTCTTCAGCCTTAGATGTGACCCTCAGCATTATCCTTGCATTGTCCTCC